>CEST01180475.1_pt1 | contig 14988 bp, 15 predicted proteins | sample 326921 | NCBI WGS metagenome assembly CEST01 (sample SAMEA2621509, study PRJEB7988) | marine metagenome | biome: marine biome (ENVO:00000447); feature: surface water layer (ENVO:00002042); material: "saline water (ENVO:00002010), including plankton (ENVO:xxxxxxxx)" | depth 5 m
AAAACCGAGCTTACAAAACCGAGCTTACAAACCCGAGCTTACAAACCGCAAAAAGGAAAAAAAGATAAGAAAATATGCCCCGATATGGATCGGAAACGCAAAAAAACGTATATAATTTGTTTAAAGATGATTATGGAGATTTTACAAAATTGAGAACATTTAAGTTTGAAATTATATTAGATGAAAATAAAGAAATGATAATAAATGATACTGATATGGTATTGGAATTGTATAAATATAAAGAATTATTAGACGAATTTGCTGAAGAAGAAGAATATGAATATAATGAAAATGATGTGGCGGTTTTTGAGGCGAGACAGCAATATCGCTATCATCTTGATGAATATTATATTAAATGTGATGGTTTAGGGTTTACACCATCTGATTCAATTAATGGTTATAGAAATTGGATATTTGAATATGAGATGGATGGACTTTATGAAATAATCGAATTAAATTTAATAGAATACGAAAGGCTTATGAAGGTGATTGCAGAAGAACAAACATATAGGGACGTGTGTTTGGGAGTGTCAATCGCTCTTAAAAGGTAATTCAAGTATAAATGAGGGGGTGGGTGAGGTGGTAAGAGGTTAATTAATGATAATGTAGATTATATTTATGTTTTATTTTTATATTTTGAGTACATAATTAATATTTTATAAGATTTTCATACACTTTATATTTTTTATACTTTAATTTAAATTATGTACTCTTTTTTTAAAAAAATGATTAAATTATTAATAAACTTGTATTCAACCTTTCTAAATAGAAAATGGTAGAAATCGCACTTGAAATGAGTTCAGTAGGACTAACATCATTGGGTATCGCTCATTTAAGCTATACGAAGAATGTTCATAATGATAAAAAGTATCAAGAAGAGAATGTGTCTGCGTCAAGGCAAGCAAGTTTAGTGAAAATTTTTAAAGAAATGAAAAGAAAAAGAAAACTTATTGAAAAATATATATTAAAAGAACATCCTGAACTAACTATTGAAGAATCATATATACTATCTTGCACTATGTTGAAAGTTGATATACAATGGACTAAAAATACTCTATATTGAGTTTTAATTAATGGGACCATTAAAATAAAAAATGATTAAATTACTAATAAACTTGTATTCAACCTTTCTAAATAGAAAATGGTAGAAGCTTTTGTTGTTTGTTTTGGTATTTTTGTGAGTTTATGTGTATATGTTGGTCTTTATCTCACGAATGGCAATTCTCTACAAATGACAGAGAAGAAAAGGAATAAATGGATGGAACAGGAGATATATAGAAAAAATAAAGTAAGAAAAATGTTTTAGTTAATATTTTATAGGTAATTAATTCAAATGATTTTTTTAAAAAAAATATTAACATATATAATATTATCTATATGATAAAGTTAGTTAAATAATACAAAAAAAGAATATATGTTTATAAATCAAGTGGATACCCCCCCGATAAAGAATTAAAAAATGATTAGTATATATTTAAATGTTATCATAATCATATAAATATGGATAATTGTGATAATAATTTAATTCAAATTACTAATAGAATTAAAATTGAAATGTTAAACGAAAATATCGAAACAATAGAAATATACGATGATATTTTAGGTATTATTTTAAACAAACATGTAGATAATACCAGTAATTCTTACTTAAAGACTATGGTGAACGATTATAGTGTATTCAAAGCAATTAAGTTATATCAAATATCATATGGAAATATTCTTGAAATAGAAGATGATGATGTATATAATTACAATAAATTATCAAAAATCATTTTATTAAATTATCTTGTAAAAAACTGGGGGTTCTATGGATATTTAAGAGAAAAAAACTTATTTTAATGATAATATATAGTATATGTCTTTTTTTATACTTTTATTAAAATTATGATATTAAGGTGTCTTTATTATTTTGATTCTTAAATATCATAAAAAAATAATAATTATTAATCGATATTATAATAATCGGTTTTTGTATTAACAATTTCATTATGTTTTTTAATATTTTCAACTGTTTTTTTCATATGATCGATGTCATTCAATAATTTATCAAATTTATTTCTAATATACAAAGTTTCTCTTTTAATATCCGTTAATAATACATCATCTTCAAATAACAGTTCAATATCTTCATCTATATTTTTGATAATTTTAGGATTTTTATGTCTATATGGAACATACCCAATTGGTGGAACACACTTATTAGATTTATTATTATGTAAACAAGATCTAAGTAATGTTACAGCATTGTAATTTACTTTTCTGGAAGATTGCAAATTACATTTGTTTATTTTAATAGATTTATTGCACAAACTTTTAACAAGTGCTTTTGGTGTTAGTATGAATGTATCAACAACTGTGGTTGTATAAATAATAAGTAATACTAATATACGATTCATTATATATATATTCTTTATCAAATTTTTATATATATATACTATTAATTAAATGGTAATATAGATGTGCTGATATATTCAGGTTTTACTGGTTTGATGTTTTTATCATTTGAATTATTATCACTAATAGTTCTTTGTACATTACCATATAATGAATTTGCAAAAGTATTTACATTCATATTTCCCCCAACACTATTTGCAACTAAGCTTACATATCCCGAAGTAGATCTATATCCTGGATATTGTTTATTTATAATATCTTTTAAATTTTTAAATTTCATAACAGGTATATCATTATTATCAATATTTATATCTCCACTATTCATTTTAATAATAGTATAATATTATTTTTTCTTTAACATATTATATCTTTCTTTATCAATACTATCATAAATTTCTCTAATTTCTGTCCATTTCTTTTTATTTTCATCAATAACATTCTCAATATTTTTAACAGGAATATTCCATATCTCGGTCAATGTATCTATAATATTTTTATCATTTCTTAAATATATAGTTTCAACTTCTATATAACTCATTTTTTCTGGTGCTTGCTTCATCAACTCATCCATTATTAATATATAATATAATGAAATATAAAATTTATATATTTTTATATTTACTATCTTTATAATAACTATTTGCAATTTCGTATGCAAATTTTTCGTAAGGATGTTCCATTAAATAATTTTTCATAATAACATCGTTAATGCTATTTGGTTTTGAATTTCTATATAAACATACCATTATCTTTTTTGTTTCATTATCTAAATAAATTTCATCATTTGTATCAGGGTTTGATCTTATAAATTTATTATGATAATCTATTTTTTTAAAACCTTTATCATATATTAATTTATAAAAAACATTTTTATTTTGTCTTTGATATATATGTATTTTTTCATGTATTAATGTATTAGTTAAATTTTCTTCCGACTGCTTTAATGTATTTTTTGAAAGAAAAATTATATTATTTCGGGTATGTGGTAATCCTTCTTCGTATTGTATTGTATTATTATTTGTAGTTAAAGCAAATATCCATTTAATATTGGATAAATCTTGATAATTAATGTAATTAGAATATAATTCACAAGTTTTTAAAAAATTATCAGCATTATTACAACATTTATATATAAAATTTTTATCTTTATTAGAAAAAATAGCAGTAATTGACAATACCATATTTATATATTCGTTACCACTATTTACTTTTCTTGCATATAAATCTAATGTTGTCATTTTCTTAACGTAATTATCAGAATCATTAATTAAAAATTTATTAGTCTCTTCTTTATTCATATAATATATGTAAGCAATTTGATTTTTGAATTTATCTTTATTTGTAAAAATATAATTATATATTAGTGTTAAAATTATCAAAGATATTAATATCAATGCAATAATAATTAATTGCATTTAGACTTTATTATTATAATACATATTTTAATCTTTATCTTTTTTTATTTTTTTGTAACAGTATATAGATTTATTTTCGGATGTTACAACATGATTATTAATAGTTTTTTTTTCTTGATCTATTTTATTGCAAGTATTCGTTTTATCTATTTTATCAATTTTAATTTTTTCTAATTTATTTATAGAACTATTCGCCATTTGCGTAGATGATTGAAATAATACATCAAATTTATCAGTTATTTCATATAAATAAGTATTACCCTTAACCGAATGTTGATCAAATAAATTTTTATATTTAACAACTATATGTTCATTATATATATAAATAATAGAATAACCATATGAGTTAATTAAATAATATGATATCTCAGTATCATTTTCACCGAATATCTTTTTATTTTCAATATATTCGGTATTGATATCTGGGTCAGCTCCACCTACACCAACTGTTATTTGAATGACTTTTTTGCCATTATGTTTAATTTCCATTACACTAAAATAATGAGAATCAGCACATAAATATATAAACTGAAAATCAGCTAGAAGTTCAAATAATTTTACATATTCACCAACTAAAGATGTTTGACTTAATGATTTATCTTTTTTTTTAATACTGTTATTTTTTATTCCAACAATTGGTATATGACCCATTACAAATATTTTTTTTTTTTTACTTTCTTGTTTATTTTTTTGCTTGGATTTTACAATTTCAAATGTTTTTTTAACTTTTTCAAAATATTGTTTATCATTTATTTTATTTGTATTTATTATTATAACAATATAATCAGTTTCTTCTACAATACCAACATCATCAACATATATATTTATTTTATTATCATGAACATCTAAATTGTTTAGATCTTTTAAATTTTCGAGTGTTATTTGTTTAAAAGATTTTAAATCACTTTCTATAAAAGAATCATATGTTAAACTACTTTCTTCATACATATCTTCTGACGAGTCCAATGTATCTATTTTCGAATTTAATTCATCAATATATTTTTTTTGTGTTTTTATCATACATCTTTTTTTTAATTCTCTTTTTTTTTCATCTGATGATTTGTCGTTATCTTCTGCTTCATCGTGATTCCCACAAGCAATATGTAACTCTTTTTTTAATTTATACAATTTATCAAATCCCGACATTAATATACTAATTAAATAATATTGTACAGTTTCACCTTCATTATTTTTCACTTTAGTTGAATACCAATTATCTCCAGCTATAAACATTTTAGTAATAGTTTTTTCAGAATTCTTAATATGTGTTATTATTGCATCTCTATGAATAAATTCGTTTTTACAATTTATATTATTCCAACAACCATAAAATAAAAAACTAGACATTTATAATACTATTTATTATAAATATTAAATATATAAGTGATGAAGATTTTTATCGTAACTATTATTTTTATATTTACAATATTTATCATAAAAATCTATTGATACTTTGTATGGTAAAGTAATTTTAATTGAATCTGTTGGTATATATCTCATCATATTAATCCATGATATTATATTATTAATTGCTCGTTTGAGATTGCGTACACCATCTTCGATAGGTACATTATGTATTATGTGTTTAATTAGATCATTATTGAATATAATTTCATCATTTTTAAGATTATATTGTTTCAAAATTTCTGGAATAATATAATCTATTGCCAATACTATTTTTTCATCATTACTATATCCTGGAACATTTATAACAATCATTCTATCTTTCAAAATTGGATTAATTAGTTCTTCATCATTATATGTAAATATAATCATTGATCTTGATATATTAAAATCTATTTCTTCAAAATATCTATCATTATATTTATCATTTTGCACTGGATCTGTAATATGTATTAAAGTATTAATAATTTCTTGCCCTTTATATGTATTTGATACTTTATCAAGTTCATCAAATAAAAATAGTGGATTCATAATACCTGTTTTCATTAGCGATTCGCATATTTTTCCATAAGTTGCACCTTCATAAGTATAAGAATGACCTCTCAAAAATGAAGAGTCATCTGTACCCCCAAGAGATATAAATGCATTTGGATAATTTAATGCATTACAAATACCTTCTTTAATAAGCTTTGTTTTACCCACTCCAGCACTACCCTGTATACCAATAATATAACCATTTGCCTTTGGAAATGATATCAATTGTGCTAATACGCGAATTATTTGCTCTTTTGCATCTTTATGTCCATAAACAGTTTTTTCCATTTTTATTCTAATATTGTTTAAGAATTCACAAATTTTTTCATTACTATCACTTATTTTTACTGGTATTTCATAAAATTTATCAAATGGTATATTATTTAAAGATGATAGCCAATTATTAAGTTTATTATACTCACTGGAGCAAGGAGACATATTATTAAAATTATCAATTTTGTTTACGATATTCTTTTTAGTTTTATCATTGATATTTAGGTTCAATATTCTAAATCTCATTGGAACATCATAAATAATATTATCATTAATTTTATCTTCTAATAATTTGATTTTATCCTTATTTTGTTCTGTTAACATATCAAAATATGATTTTTCAATTTGAGTATATTTATTATAAAAATCATATTTTTTTTTTTGAATTTTTTTAATAGATTGTTTCCTAGGTTGATTTAAAATTACAAATATTTTTTGCTTTGTATTATAATTATCTTCATCGTCTTTATTAAAAAATCCTCCTATCGGTTCTTCTATTATTTCATTTTCATAACTATTATCATCTTCATAATATTTTTCTTCTTCTATTTCTACTTCTTCTTCATCATCTAAATCTACATTGTTGTAAGTTGGATCTTTATCTGAATTATCTTCACTTGTTTCTGTATTTTCAGATGAATTATCTATTGAAGTATTTGAATCATCATTTTTATTATTCGTCATTGTAATATTTTATAGTATTATTTATGTCTATAGTGTTATATAGTATTATAAAAAAAATAAAAATTTAAATTCCATTATTATATTCTTTCCCCCAATAAAAATTACTCGATTCTGTTCTCACTATATGATTACCATATATTATGTAATAGGTAATTATTACTATTGCTAATAATGTTGCTACAAATGTTAGATTTGCATAATATTTACCTTCGGTATATAAATTAACTGTTACAATTCCAATTGCTGCCAAAGCACTATATAATAAAGTATTTATTCTAATTCTATATACAGCTATTTCATATTTTAATAAATCAATATGTGTTGATGTATCGAATTTTTTATTATCTAATATATTATCAATTTTCATTATTGAATTTTTTTCATTTGTAGTTATTTTCATTAAATTTCCAAAAGCATAATTAGAATCATTTTGTCTAATAGCTATATTTAATAATTCAAAATCTTGAATTATTTTCATATTAATAGAGTCCAATTGAATTTGGACATAATTAACCTTTTTAAATTTAAAATTAGAAGACTGTTTAGATATTTCAAATTCTTTATGCTTATCTCCTTCTATAATGGGAAACACATATCCTCTACTTATAATATCATCATTACCAAATTTTTCTATTTTTTTATTTGTAAAATGTTCATTCATATATAGTACATTAAATACATAATATGTTACAAATAATAGCACAACTATTCCTAAACATATTATTGTAACTATTTTTGTAGTAGCTAAATTATTTGTAGAAATTGAACTAAATAACATTGTACCTACTAAAATTGAAATTATTATACTATATGCCATAAATTGATTATACATAAAATCATATCTCGATTTGTAAGTATTATAAATTGATTCATAATTTTTAATTTTTGATTCATTGAAATTAATATTACTATTTATATTTTTGATTTTCTTAACATTATCTATATATTTATTATTGTAATCATAAGAATCTTTTTTAGAAAGTTCTACGTTATTTGTTGATAATATATTATGAAATAAAATATACCCATCATATGCGTCTTTATAACTACTGAATGTTTGAGTTGTTTTTTTGCTATATTTATTATCAAATATAGTACAACCAGTAGGTAATTTTAATATAGGAGCATCTAATATGTCTATATTAGATCCTACTATATTAGAATAATAATCACTATATTCTAACCTTGCTTTTATTTTAAATTCCAATTGTCCATTTCTATCCTTTTTTATCCCAACAATTTCGAAATTTTGTTCATTTATTTTAATAGTAAATAATCCTGATACTTTATCAACATCCTCATTGTAAATATATTCTTGGTGTTCTTTACTAACATTATTATCATCATATATACTTGATAATTTAAATGTTTTATCATCTAAATTTTCGACATCTACACTATCAATAATTCCTATAATTGTAGTAGTAGGAGCATCTAATTTTTTAATTAATTCTTTTCGTCTTTTAATTGTTATTGTGTTTTCATCTGAAACTATTGCTTCGAAACCGCCATCAGAAAGTTGTAATGTATATTCTGAACCTCTTAATGATACTGATTCTGCCAATTCGTGTTTTAATTTATTTATTGTTAGGACAATTTCATTATAATATGTTTGATTTTCTTTTAATGCACAACCATAAAATGTACTTGAAATAATTTTGTCATTTTTAGTATTGTCAGGATCATCATTAGAAGCTTCTTGTTGTGTTTTATCTGGAATATTTTCAATAAGTGATATATTACCAGCAGTGATTGTATCTGAGTGGTATATTTCGTCACATATTATTTTTATTTTTTCATTATCTATATATGAAAATACAAATCCATCACCTACATCTTGAGCATATTCAAGATTATCAAGATTTTTAAAAACACGATTAAATAAAATATTACCAGATGTTATAGCGAGATTAATATATACTTTAAACATTCTAAATAAATTTATTACTGAGTAAATTCCATTATATCTATCTTTTGGTTTTAATTTAAAAATATAGTACATTAATTGCATTAAAATTTTTTCATTTCTTATTTTTAGTGTGCTAATATCTCCATTATAATCTTGTTTTAAATTTATAGGTGTATCAGTGCCATAATGAGTTTCATCAATAATATTTAAATCATGACCGTTTTTTTTTATATATACACCATATATAAAATTTTCAAATGAACCGCCTCCATCCTTTAAATTATTATAACTATCAAATAAATCAATCCCATCTCCATTTGTATTATAACCTGCACAATAATCTGTGGAGGTTTTTGAATAATGTAATGCTGAAACATATTCAGTATCAGTTAATTTATGTGCCTTTGCATAATTATTAAAAAATTCACTATTAAATGAAGAGTCGTTAATACTTAAAAAAAGTACGTCAGATTTTATTTTTCTGTCATTTACATTCTCATGATCGCCAGCACTTGACTTTATATAATATCCTGAATTTTTATTTTCTGTAAAACTATTTGATTGTTTAATATTTTTTTCACTTACAATAATTATGTTATCTATATCTTTATAAGAATCAGTTGAATTATTTTTAATGAAATGTGCATAAGCATCATAAATATCTATAATAACATTAATAACATTAAGACTGGCTATTATATTTGTTACCTTTTCAAGATCCATAGTTGAATTATTTATTGTTGTACCATCATGTGTAATAAATTTAAATAAACCATTAGTGTTTTCTATAGTGTCTATTTTATCAATTTCCATACCAGATAATTCACATTTTATAGCTTGTTTTATTAAATCTACAAATGTCTTATTTACATTAAAATCATTCGTAGATTCATCACTACCCTTAAACAATTTTTTATTATCTGACTCATTTACAACACTATCATCATCAATATTGTCTATTATATCATTTAATAATTCAGTTGAATTTAAATTTGGCATACTATAATTTCCATTGGTATCTATATATTTTTTTAGTGTTTTAAATAAGTTATAAGTATTAATATACTCATGGGATTTAATAATATTGCTCATATGATATATATTCTCTTCTATATTAATATATATATTTATTTAAAAACAAGATCTATAATAAAATGATACTCCGCTATTTTCGTTATATCTTACAATTTTAACTATATCTCCTTGCTTAAGACCTAACCACTTAGCAATTGGATCATTGTGCAATATAATTGGCATATATATTTTACTTTTAATCATATATTCTTTCATAATATCCGTAGCTTCTTTATTTGATAATTTAATATGTTTTGGTACGTATTCATGTTTTGTCGGATTGAACATTAATTGTTTGGCATGAAAATATTGTAACCGACCTTCGTTTTTTTGGAAAAGCTTATCGTATTTATTAAGTTGTGAGATTATAGGTTGTGATATAGTATCATTATTAAATACTAATACGAAATTTTTTGTATTACTATATCTATTTGTAAAAATATTAATATCATTATCGCATATTTTTAAATCGTCAATAATTAATTTTCTTAGCTTTTTAGTTAATGCTAATATAATAGTCGTATTGGATGTTTGAAATTCAATAACATTTTTATCATTTTCATATTCTTCCTTATCAATTGATAATTCATGTTCTTCAAATAAAGATATATCATCACCACGTTCAATTAACATATCTTTTAAATTTTTGATAATATTTTCGATATCCATTTTATATTATAATAAAGTTTAATCTTATATTATAGTATATAAAAAAATCAATTTTTATAAAAAATAATATTCTTTCATTTATTTAATTCATTTTCTGCATTTTTAATGATATTAGGATCTATATAATTTTTTTTACATACATCATAAGTATTGTGTAAATTATTTGCAGTATATTCAATTGCCTTTTTAATAGGGTTTTTAACATTTTTATCAATTTTAGTTTTAGCAAAGAATTTCATAAACAAATTATTTGCATTTAATGTTCTCAAGTCTTTGGTTGTTATATTTAAATCGTATTTTAAAAAAAATTTAGCTAAATATTTATTAACATCTTGTGATGTTATTGTACGATTTCCTAAATCGAATATATATTCTTCATTTTCAATTTTATCTATTTTTTCATTTAAATATTTATATATATATTTATTTTTACATATAGATTTGTTTCTCACACTTTTTTTTCCTATAAAATCTATTTCAATAAAACCAGATTTTAAAAATATGTGCTTTTTTTTCAAAGTAGTTAAACCATATGAGTTGTTATCTTTTTCATATTTTTTATTACCTATTCTAAAACCACAATCAATAATTAGTGTAATAATTATGGCACATATTTTATCTAAAGTATTGGTAGTATCTTTTATATCATTTGATATTTTTTTTTTAAGTTTTGAAAAATGTTTTACCGAAGCTTCGATTTTTTTAAATTTAATATTACTTCTTTTTAGAATATATTTAGGGTTATATATAACTTGTTTTCTATTTTTTGAATCGTAACCATATGCAATAATTTTAACACCATTTATAATAGTTACTTTATCATATGCGGGTGGTATTTTAAGTGTTTTTATATCATCTATTATATCATTATTAATTATTTCTTTATTATTATTAAAATACTTAAATCCCGTTTTATACGTACCTATTCTTTGTACTTTCATTCTAATTAAATCACAGCATTAAAAATGATATAAACAAAAGAATATATAAGTATCCATAAAGTAATACGATATCGATGCCCACCGTGAAAAAACCCACCACCCTACCAGTTGAAACTCAAGTAAAAGGAGTAAAAAAAGTTGTAGCGACAAAAGTTCCTGTAATTAAAGCAACTGAAGCTGTGAAACCAGTACAAGTTGTAGAAAAAAATGACGAACAAGTAAAAACAGAAGATGTTCCTGTAACTACTGTAACTGCAACTCAACAAGAAAATGTTCTTCAAACTATTATTGAAAAGGTTAATTCATTTGTTGCAATGGGTAAAGAAATTCAATGTCAACTTAAAGTTCTCAGTAAGGAATGGGATAAACAACAAAAAATAATTGATAAAGTACAAAAGAAGCGTCAAAATGCCAAAAACTCTCCATCTGGATTTGCTAAGCCCAATAAAATTTCAAATGAACTCTGTGATTTTATTGGTGAACCTCATGGTACTGAAAAATCACGAACTGATATTACTCGATTTATTAATGCATATATTAAAGAACATAAACTTAACAAGCCAGAAAACAAGCGATTCATCCTCCCTGATGATAAGCTGCGTAAAATCCTTAATGTAAAAGAAAGTGAAGAAATTAATTATTTTATTCTTCAAAAACTTATTTCGCATCATTTCCCTCCATCAGCCAGTAAACAAGCTGCTGCGGCTGCGGCGGCTGTAGCAGCAGCTGCAGTGGCTGCTACTGTAGAGGCTAAATAATTTAAAATTGATATAAGCATATTTTTTCTTTAATACATTAATATAAATAATGTCTTACACTCAAACAACAAATGGTGCAACAGCTCTTAAATCAACAGGTAGCAATATTGTTGATTACTTTATGATGTTTTCAAGAAATTTGGATAAAAATAGTAATTATGAATATTTGGAAAAATGTTGGACTGACAATCCAAAAAAAACCGTAGCTATAATTTTCAATGGTAGGGATAGAGTAAATGGAAAAAAAGAGAAAAAAATAGCCAATGAAGCTATGCTTTGGTTGAGAAAAAACAAATTTTCTACTTATTGTGATAATATCCAAAATTATATAGATAAATATGGTTGTTGGAAAGATTTACTATTTATATCTTATTACCTCACCAATAATTATAACAATAAAAATTATGAAGTTAATATTTTCGCATCCAAACTTCTAAATGATAAAAATAAATTAGAAAATAAAGAAAATGTATCTTTATGTGCAAAATGGGCACCAAGTGAAAATGATAGAAATGATAAAAGAAAGCAAATAGCAAAGCGTGTTGCTAATGAAATTTATGGATCACGTGATGAAAAAAATATGGAAAAATATCGAAAGGAAATTATTGTACCTCTTAGAAATAAAATCAATATCGTTGAATCCCAGATGTGTAGTGATAAATGGTGTGAAATTAAATATGAATATGTACCTGGTGTAGCATCAAAAAGACTTCTTAAAGCTTTTATGAAACATGATGAAGAAAGATATAAACAATATCTGTTTGATGTTAGAAATGGAAAAAAAAAAATAAAAGTAACAGGTATCTTACCTCACGAGTTAACTAAATATTATATTGAAACACGTCATTTTGATGATTATAAAGCAAATGAAACTATTGAGTTGCAATGGAGGACTATTCTTGACAATGTTAAAAAATCAGGAAATTTTGATAATTCACTAGCTATCATAGATCTATCAGGATCTATGTTTTGTGCAAGTAATGGTAGTATTCCAGCACAAGTAGCAGTTTCTCTTGGTATTCTTACTTCTCAATGTTGCAATGGTTTGTTTAAAAATAAATTTATTACATTTAGTGAAGAACCCGAATTAATTACTTTAGAATACAAAGAACCTACTTTATTTGAATCATTGAATTCAATGATGGCTGCGAGTTATGGATTTAGTACAGATTTTGTGAAATGCTGTGAAGCAATTATTAGCTATGGAATTAAAAATAATATTCAAGATAGTGAAATGCCCAAAAAACTATTCGTATTTACTGATATGCAATTTAATAATGCTCAATGTGGAGATACTATTGAGACAATTTATCAGAATATTGTTGAAAAATATAAAATATCTGGATATACGGTTCCTAAGTTTATATTCTGGAATCTTAACTCTGATAATAAAAATACTTTTCCTGTTAATAGTGATACAGAAGGTACATCAATCGTTTCTGGGTTTTCAGAACAATTGCTTAAAATTTTCATGAATTATGATGAGTTTAAGCCTGAATTTATTGTAGATGAGATTCTAAATCCTTATTTAGATAATATTATTATATCTGATGATTAATTAGAGTAATGGTAAAACAAAAAAAAAAAATAAATGGTAGTGGATTTTTTAGCAGAAGATTGAGAGGAACTACGCGTTCTTCACCATTGAATAAAGTATCAAATAGAGTTGAACTTAAAAAAACAGATTTATTAATTCAAAAAAAAAGTAAGGTTAAATCACCAAGTAGCACTCCTATTAAAAATATTACTAAATTGAGAAATATATTTAATGAGTATCATAATCGTAATATGGTTATAAATTTCAAATTTTTAAAAGGTCATATTTATATTAAATATTTGATTAAAGAAAAAATTGAAGCTAATTTTATAGATAAAAAAGAATATATTATTAAATTGACTTTTGAGAAAACAGATGCTATATCATCATCATCACTTGATTCGATTCAATTTAGTTTATTATTAAGTAAAATTGACGAAAATATTACTAAATTAACAGAATCAATTGATAACGATAAAAAAGATAAAATAGATAAAAAAATAAAAATATTAGAAGATATAAAAGAAAAATTAAATAAAACTTATCATCATTTAAAATTTATATTATTAGATACAAAAAAAAATGATGTTATATCATCTCATTTTAAACTTAGAGAAAATACAAATACATATACTGTAATTAATAATTTAAATTATATTTTAAATAATAATGATAATGATAATGATAATCTATTTGATAAAGAAATAAAAACAGATTCAACTATTAATTATGTATGGAACATGCATGATGGTTATAATATATTTAAAATAGAAATATCGGAAAATAAAGATTATTTAATTAAAGAAAGATTATATATTTTTATAGATGGGATTCTAAATGGAGATGTTAATGATATATACCAAATAGATCCTAAATTATCACTTTCACAAAAAGACAAGCTAGACCTAACAAAAACTATACCATGTGTTTCTTTAAAAAGTGCAATTGACCAATTTATAGAAGATATTGATGAATATAAGAAAGCTCATTCAATTAAAATAGATAATACTGATTGGATGCTCTTAACAGCCAATCGAAAAATTGATTTTTTAAATATAGAATCTGATGATAGATATACGGATTCTGCTGATCTTGGTAAGAAATCATTTAAGAGAAATTTACTTAGTGAAGTTACAAATTATTTTATGTTATTATTGAGAAAAATTGACGAATTTATTAATATTACAAAATTAACAGAATCAACTTATAACGATAAAATAGTAAAAAAAAAAATATTAGAAGATATTTTAGAAATAATATTAGAACAAGAAGTATATGATGTTGAAGAGTCAACAGAACAATTAAACGTTTTAAATTCCTCATGGCCTAATTCTAAATCTAGTATAGGAGGAAAGAAACCTGTTAAGAAATCAGTTGTTAAGAAACCTGTAGAAAA
>CEST01076764.1_pt1 | contig 14979 bp, 10 predicted proteins | sample 326921 | NCBI WGS metagenome assembly CEST01 (sample SAMEA2621509, study PRJEB7988) | marine metagenome | biome: marine biome (ENVO:00000447); feature: surface water layer (ENVO:00002042); material: "saline water (ENVO:00002010), including plankton (ENVO:xxxxxxxx)" | depth 5 m
AATATTGTGCATAACAAACCATTACCTGTTTATGGCAAAGGAGAAAACGTGCGTGATTGGTTGTTTGTAAATGATCATGCAAGGGCTATTGATGTCATTTTTCACAAAGGGAAATTAGGAGACACTTATAATATCGGCGGATTCAATGAATGGAAAAACATTGACTTGATTAAAGTGATGATTAAAACAGTAGATCGTTTGCTGGGTAGAGAAGAAGGAACCTCTGAAAATTTAATTACCTATGTTACTGATAGGGCAGGTCATGATTTACGTTATGCAATAGACTCCACAAAACTAAAGAATGAATTGGGTTGGGAACCTTCTTTACAATTTGAAGAAGGGATTGAAAAAACAGTAGCTTGGTATCTAGAAAATACGGTTTGGTTATCACAAGTGACTTCAGGTAAGTACCAAGAATATTATCAAAAAATGTACAATAAATAAATATAAATGTATCAAGAAATAAAAAAAGAGATAGAATCTTTTGGATTCACAGTAGTTTCTCATGATTTTGAGAGACCCTGGGGAGGATTTCTAGTGATTGATGAAAGGCAAGCGCAAGAATTTTCCAATAAATTCTTTGAAGGCCTAGACGTAAATACCTTAAAAATTGGAGGAAAATTAAGTCCTAAAATACTCATTGTAAAACCCAAGGCTCGCTTGTCTTGGCAATACCATAACAGGCGTGCAGAAATCTGGCAAGTATACAAAGGAGTTGCTGGGATTATTAGGAGTAATACAGATACAGAAAATGAGATGAAAGTCTATAATGAAGGAGATCAACTAGTTTTACAGCAAGGAGAACGACACCGTCTAATTGGGTTGGGTGAAACTTCTTTAGTAGCAGAAATCTGGCAACATACCGATAAAAACCATCCTTCTGACGAAGACGATATTATACGAGTTCAAGATGACTTTGGGAGATAAATAAAGTATATAACATGAGTAAGAAAAAAGGAATTATTGTATCTGGATATTTTAATCCAATACACAAAGGACATATCGAGTATTTTAACAATGCCAAAGCCTTGGCTGATGAATTGTTTGTGATTGTGAATAACGATCATCAAAGAGCATTAAAAGGTTCTAAAGAATTTCAAAAGGAACAAGAGCGTGTCTTTATTGTTTCAAATATAAAATCTGTAGACAATTGTATTTTGTCTGTAGACAAAGATAGAACGGTTTGTAAAACCATTGAAAAAATAGCCATAGACTTCAGTGAAGACTATGAATTAAGTTTCGCTAATGGTGGAGACCAAAATAACAATACCATTCCAGAAAGACCTATCTGTGATCAAATGGGAATCTCTCTAGTAGATGGTTTAGGTGATAAGATACAGTCTAGTAGTTGGTTGCTGAAAAAATAAATATCAGTTTATTTTCGCTAGCTAAAACGTATGGTAGCTTCCAAAAAAAAATACTTAAATAGCCTCATTAGATTGGCGATTTTTTTTGTCCTTGTACAAACTAAAAACATACAATATATTAGATGTGTATAGTAGTTTTTTTTTAAATCATTGTAGTCTTCAAATAAATTATTTTATCTAACTTTTACAATTGTAAAAAACAGAGATTAAAGAATAAATAGTATATTTTTTTCTTTCGAAAACGATTGAGTTTTTTGAAGCTATTGCATAAACAAGATTCTTGTGATATATTTGAGTTAAAAAATTACAATATATGATTTTAATTGCTGATGGTGGCTCTACAAAGGCCGATTGGATTGCTATTAATAATAAGAAGGAAGAGCTCTTTAGAGTGAGAACTTTAGGCTTAAATCCTGCTGTAATTTCTCCAGAGGAATTAACAAATAGAATTATAAATATGTTTCAACTCATCAATATAAAAGATGAGGTGACTCAGCTCTATTTTTATGGAGCCGGTTGTGGTACTCCTGTAGCGATTGCAATTTTACAAAAGGTAATGAAAGCTATCTTTAAAAATGCGACAATCACCATTAAAGAAGATATGTTGGCGGCAGTATACGCAGCTTCAGGAAATAAGCCTGCCATAGTGTGTATTTTAGGAACAGGTTCTAATAGCTGTTATTATGATGGCGATAGCATGAACATTCAAGTGGCTTCTCTTGGCTACGTATTAATGGATGAGGCAAGTGGCAACTATTTTGGCAAAAGGTTAATTAGAGACTATTATTATGGCTTGATGCCTAAACACATTGCAAAAAAGTTTGAAAATGAGTATGTGTTGGATGCAGATACTATAAAATCAAACTTATACAGGACACCTAATCCAAATATGTACCTAGCTTCTTTTGCTAAATTTATGTTAGACTTTAAAGAGGAGAAATATGTAATGAGGTTAATGAAGAAAGGATTTGAAAAATTCTTCAAATACAGAATTTTACCTTACAAATTATCTAAGGAAACTCCTATTTATTTTATTGGCTCCATAGCCCATTACTTTAGAGAGATATTAGATGGTGTTGCTATGAAAAATGGTTTAGAAATAACCGGAGTTATTCAAAGACCCATAGACAACCTATTAGATTATCATAAAAATAACATCAATTAATAATATCTAAAAGTCGCTCAAGAGACATTCCTCTTGAGCCTTTAATCAAAATAAAACTATTTTTAAAAGGGCTACTTTTAATTTCATCTTTTAAAGACTCATAATTTAAATACTTTTCTATCGCAGTAGTTCTACAGTAGTTTTCTCCAACAAAAACACATCGATCTATGTCTAATTGTTGGCAATAGTCAACAATAATTTGATGTTCTTCCAAAGAACCTTTTCCTAGTTCAAACATATCTCCTAAGATCACAACCTTATGGGAATGCTCAATTTTACTAAAATTTTTAACAGCTAACACCGTACTAGAAGGATTCGCATTGTAGGCATCCATCAATATTTTATTATTCTTTTTTTCTATGAGTTGAGATCTATGATTGCTTGGTGTATAATTTTGAATCCCAGAAACTATATTTTTTTCAGAAACAGTAAAATATTCTGCAATAGAAATTGCCGCCTTGATATTCTCTAAATTATAAGCTCCAATAAGATGTGTCTTAATTGTTTGTTCTTTATATAGCACCTCTAAAAATGGCTGATTAGAAGAAATTTTGATTGAAGTACTCAATAGGATTCTTTCGCAATCTTTTGTCAGGTCTAACTGTTTTACATCACTAGAATTAACAAAAGCAACCTTATTTTGTTTTTTGAGATAGGTGTAAAGTTCAGATTTCCCTTTGATTACTCCATCTATCCCTCCAAAACCTTCTAGATGTGCTTTGCCGAAGTTTGTTATATAACCAACATCAGGTTCGCATATACTGGCAAGAAATTCAATTTCTTTTTGATGATTGGCTCCCATTTCTACTACACCAATTTCTGTTTTATTCGTGAATGAAAGTAGGGTTAATGGAACACCAATATGGTTATTTAAATTACCAACCGTAGCTTTGGTATGGTATTCAGTTTTTAAAACAGCATTGATCAACTCTTTAGTTGTTGTTTTTCCATTACTACCTGTAATACCAATAATAGGAATAGCTAATTTTTTTCGGTGATAACTAGCCAATGATTGAAGTGTTTTTAAAACATTGTCTACCAATATGGTTTCGCCTTCTATATAATATTCTTCCTCATCTATTACACAATAACTAGCGCCATTTTCTTGGGCTTTTTGCACAAATTTATTCCCGTTGAAATTTTCACCTTTTAAAGCAAAGAAAATACTATTCTTTCTAATATTACGGGTGTCTGTATCAACTAAATAGTTTTGCGCATAGACATCATATAAATCTTTAATATTCATGGGTTAAATATAAAAAAAAACCTCATTGAATTCTATTCAACGAGGTTTATAATATTTCTTTCACAAAAAACTACTATCTAGAGGAGTTTCTAGCAGTTCTTTTTTTATTGTCTAGTTTTCCTAAAACATCAGTAGCACATCTAAATCCAATAAAATTAGTAGACATGTATTCTGGCAGATATCTTCTCTGAGCAGGGTCTAACCAGTACTCTCTGTCTTGCCAAGAGCCACCTTTGTGAACTCTAGTCTCATCACTAATTAAAGTTGAACGTTTTTTGATATCGTATTGGTTAAGCTTTCCTGTTTCTTCATCCTTCATGTTGATAGGAGAATTATACATTCTTGAATTTTTTATCTGATCATCTTCTAAATCAAATTGGCGATTAGATAACTTATCACCATCATTTTTATCACTATTAGCAGAAACTGAATAGTTTCTCCTCATAAAAACATCGTCTTTGGTTATAGGAATATATTTTATTTCACCAGGCAGATCTTTAGCGACAATCTTTCCATTAGGTAAGGTGTCGTATTTAACCATTGCATTTTCAGATTCTCCAATAACAACAACTTGACCATCTTCACCTATTAATTTTTTCGAAAATGTATTTCCTCTGTAATAGTTGAAGTCATTAGCTTCTGAATCTATAATAGGTCTATAGACATCTGCAACCCATTCCGCAACATTTCCAGACATATCATATAATCCATAGCCATTTGGTGGGTAAGATTTTACTGTAATAGGAATATCTGAACCGTCTTCAGACCATCCTGCTAGGCCACTGTAGTTTCCTTTTCGTTGTTTAAAGTTTGCCAGTTGATCTCCTTTATATCTAGTAGATTTATCTCTAGTATATTTACCATTCCAAGCATATTTCTTTCTACCTCTAATATTATTGAATTCTCTGTTCTCAGCATTTGCCTTGGCAGCATATTCCCATTCTACTTCCGTTGGAAGTCTAAATTTTTGTGATAAAATCCCATCTTGAGATGTTACTTGTCTACCAGTAAAAGACCCTTTTACTGCTTTTGCTGCTCCCTTTTTTCTTACCTTATAGTCTGGTAATCCTCTTTTGTATACCGTAGAGTCACCATCAAATAATTTATAAGGGTTTTCTAAATATAAATCTGTATCAAAAAAGTTTCTGATGGTATCATTTCCTAGTACATTAGATAAGACTCCCTTGTCAATTAAATTTTTTAAGTTTACAGCACTCGTTCTCCATTTACAATATTGAACAGCTTGCAACCAGCTAACTCCTACAACAGGGTACTCTGAATATGCAGGATGTCTCAGGTAGCTTTCAGATAGAAGTTCTGTATTACCTAGGCTACTTCTCCACACCAACGTATCAGGTAGAGCTGATTCATATATTCTTTTATATTTTTCTTCGCTTGGAGGAAAAACATCTTTAGTAACTTGAAGATATAGTAAGTATTCTGAATTGGTAACCTCTGATTCATCCATATAAAAAGAACGAACATGCATCTGTTGTGGAGTAGTATTCCAATCAAACATCACATCATCTTGTACTTGCCCCATTACAAATGTACCCCCCTCTATTGCAACCATTCCACCTGGAATATTTTGTCCATTGAAGGAAGTTCCTTTAATATAACTTCCATATTTTGGATCATTAAAGTTCCATCCTGTTAACGAAGATTTATTGTTATTAGTGGTATTACAGTTATAGAGTAATATAGAACTGAGTAATAGCAATGTTATTCTAAATAAGTTCTTCATAAAATGTTTAAAATATTAGGATTCCATTCTAGCGATGCAATTTACAATAAAATTGTCTTCTTGCAAGACGAATATTAAATTTAAATAGCTTTCATGTTATTTACGATATACCTTTAACGCATTACTTTTTTTATTATTATTATATATCAATCTTTAACATAAAATATATTCATTTTATTTCCGTTCTTTGAGCTATGATTGCGATGAAAAAATGTATCCTTAGTTTTATATTTTTCTCCTTTTCCCTATTGATGATTGGTCAAGTTGATGATTCAGTATTGGCTAATGGTGATTGGTTTAAATTTTCTGTAGATACCACAGGCGTTTTTAGAATAAATAGAAATCTTTTACAACAAATAGGGATTTCTACCAATAGTTTAAATCCCAAAAAAATTCATATTTACGGAAATGGCGGTAATTTACTTCCAGAGTTTAATGGAGATATGAGATATGAAGATTTACAGGAGAATGCTATATTTATAGAGGGTGAACAAGACAATTCTTTTGATGCAAACGATTATATTCTGTTCTATGCTAAAGGACCTCATAGCTGGGAAGTAAATCCGAATACGGGAGACCTTAGTCATAAACAAAATATCTATTCTGATCAGGCATACTATTTTATTACTGTAAATGATGACGACGGTAAAAGAATACAAAACACGAATCCATTATCAGGAGACTCAGACATCCAAATAACTACTTTTGATGATTATATTTTTTATGAAAAAGAAACTGTCAATCTATTTGCAGCAGGAAGAAGTTGGCTTGGAGAAGAGTTTAGTTTAGAAAATCAACAAACATTTCTAATTCCGTTTCCTAATGCAATCCAAAATGTACCACTAGACATAACCGTTAGAGCGGTAGCTGTCTCTGGATTAACATCCTCCATGCAAGTAAATATTAATTCGCAAGAACTATTCAATCTTAATTTTGGAGCTGTTTCTTCCGGTGCAATGGCATCTGATAGGGAAAGCACAGGGATTAGTGTAAACTCTTCCTCAATGATAGAGGTTAGTTTAAACTATGATAACGGAGGAAACCCTTCAGCGAGAGCATATTTAGACTATATTGAAATTGTAGGAAAAAAACAATTGATAGCTGATAATTTTCAATTTTCTTTCAGAAGTTTTGATACTGCAACTGCAGCTGGTATAGCAGAGTATCAGATTCAAAATTCACAAAATATTTTTCAAGTTTGGGATGTAACAGATCAACTAAATGTCACCAATATTGACAATGATGCGACAACAGGAGCTTTTTCTTTTAAGTCTAATACTGGAGAGTTAAAAGAATACATTGTAGTTCACCAAGACGATTATTATACCCCAGTAGCACTCTCAAACCCGAGGATAGGAAATCAAAATTTACATGCTTTAAAAAACATTAATTATCTACTCATAACTACCAATGAATTTTCACAACAAGCACAGAGGGTTGCAGATTATCATATAGAAAATTCTGGTTTAACGGCACAGGTGGTTGTGCTAGATGAAATATATAATGAGTTTTCTTCTGGGAGTAAAGATATTACAGGAATTAGAGATTTTATCAAACATGTCTATGAGAATAATTCTACAGCGGATAAAAAACTAAAATATGTATGTCTGTTTGGAGATGCTTCATATGACTATAAGGACAGAATTATAGGAAATAATAATGTTGTTCCGGTATATTTATCTGATCAAAGCTATAATTTGGCATTTTCATATGTAACAGATGATTTCTTTGGAATGTTAGAGGACACAGAAGGTACGATGTCTTCTTCACATTCTATAGATATAGCCACTGGAAGAATTCCTGTATCTACACAAAAACAAGCCACAGAAGTAGTTGACAAAATATTAAGAGATTATAATGTGGCGTCTTTTGGCGATTGGAGGAATACCATTACGTTACTTGCAGATGATATAGATGCAGATTCAGATATCACGATTCAACCAGGAGTTGAAATAATAGCAGATAATATTAAAGATAATAAACCTGTATTCAATATTAATAAAATTTATGCGGATTCCTATGTTCAACAAAATTCTTCTGGAGGAGAAAGGTATCCAAATGTAAAAGCCGCAATTACAACAGCTATTGAAACAGGAACCTTAGTTTTTGACTATTTTGGTCATGGAGGTGAAGATGGCTTTGCTGCAGAAAGATTTTTAGATATTCCTCAGGTAAAAGGTTTTAAAAATGAAAACACATTACCACTTTTTATAACGGTTACCTGTGAGTTCTCAAGATTTGATAACCCAATAAGAATATCAGCTGGAGAATTTACTTTTTGGAATACTACTGGAGGAGCAGTTTCCATGATTACCACAACTAGAGAGGTATTTATAAGTGTAGGTCAAGCTTTTAATAATAATTTAATGGCTATAATGTTAGAATTTAATGGTGAAGACCTAACCATAGCAGAATCTTTAGTAAAAACAAAAAATGAATATTCAAATTTTCAAAAGTTCTTTATTTACTATTTTGGAGATCCAGTAAAAAAATTAGCAATCCCTCAACCAAACATTAGAATTACTAAAATGAACGGAGTTGATATTACTCAATCGATAGACACTTTAAAAGCACTATCTAAAGTGAATTTTGAAGGAGTTATTACCGATAATTTAAATAATATTCTCACTGATTTTAATGGAAACTTATCTACAACTGTTTATGACAAGCCTATAGATAAGTCTACTTTAGACAATGATAACTTCGGAATAATTAACACTTTTGATTCTCAAGAAAGTAAATTATTTAGAGGGCTGGCTAGCGTGGAGAATGGAAACTTTAGTTTCGAATTTATTGTCCCGAGAGATGTAAAAATAGCATATGGAAAAGGGAAATTAAGTTTTTATGCTGATAATAACTCCTCTGATAGAGCAGGTTTTAATAGCGATATTGTAGTAGGGGGTATTAATGAAAATGCTCCTGAAGATTCAACCGGACCAGAGATTCAGTTATTTATGAACGATGAATCATTTTTAGATGGAGCGAATACAAACGCATCACCAAATTTAATCGCAAAATTATTTGATTTAAGTGGTATTAATACTTCAGTTACAGCTGTCGATCATGATATCATTGGAATTCTAGACGGAGATGAGTCTAATCCATTTATTTTAAACGATTTCTATCAAACAGAATTAGACGATTTCACACGAGGTAAAGTTGTTTATCGTTTGAGAGATTTATCAGTTGGGCCACATACATTAAAACTAAAAGCTTGGGATACTTACAACAACTCATCAGAATCTATCTTAAATTTTGTTGTCGTCAGTGATTCCAATATAACTCTAGATAATGTTTTGAATTATCCAAATCCATTTGTGAATTACACAGAATTTTGGTTCAACCATAACAAACCTAATGAACCCCTCGAGGTTCAAGTTCAAATATTTACTATTTCTGGGAAATTAATTAAAACAATCAATCAGCAAATACAAACAACGGGTAATCTAGCTCGAAATATTTCTTGGAATGGTTTAGATGATTTTGGAAACAGAATAGGTAAAGGTGTTTATGTATATAAACTAAAAGTAACATCAACAGTGAGTAATATATCGTCAGAAAAGTATGAAAAATTAGTTATACTATAATAATTCACGATATTTGCGTTATAGTAAGTAAATAAAAATATATGAAAAAATTAGGAGTATTGTTCATTTTATGCATCTCAAGTATTTTAGGGCTGTCCGCGCAAACAACTGGAGGAATTACTACAGCAACACCATTTCTATTAATTATTCCAGACGCAAGAGCGGGAGCAATGGGAGATATAGGTGTTTCTACATCTGCAGACGCAAGCTCTCTTTTTCACAATCCTTCTAAAATTGCATTTGCAGGAAGGCAGGTAATGATTGGAATCAATTATTCACCATGGTTAAGAAATTTAACAGATGATATTTTTATAGGAAGTGCTTCGTATATTAAAAGAATTAACGAAAATTCTGCTTGGGGAACTGAATTTAGATACTTTTCTCTTGGTCAAGTTGATTTAACGGATAATGTTGGAAATCCAACAGGTACTATTAATCCTAATGAATTCGCTTTGTCTGGAACCTATGCTTTAAAATTGAGCGAAACATTCTCAATGGGAGTAAGTGGTCGTTATTTTAGATCAAATTTAGCATTCACAGGAACAAATTCTACTTTACAACCAATCAACTCTTTTGGAGTTGATGTTTCTGGTTATTATCAATCATATCAGAGGAATTATGGAACATTTGATGGACGTTACAGATTTGGATTTAATATTGCTAACATTGGTCCAAAAGTATCCTATGTTCCTGGACAAGATGATTTTATTCCAACCAATTTAAAACTTGGTGGTGGTTTTGATTTTATTCTAGATGATTATAATACATTAAGTGTTTATACTGAGTTTACAAAACTCTTGGTTCCGTCTCCACAAACAGATGGCTCCAATAGAGATAAAGGATTTATTTCTGGAATGTTTGGTTCATTTAGTGATGCAGAAGGTGGCGTTAGTGAAGAACTACAGGAAGTTACTTATGCTTTAGGAGCAGAGTATTTATACAACAGTGCTTTTGCTTTGCGTGCAGGTTATTTTCATGAAAGTGAATTCAAAGGAAATAGACAGTTTTTTACGATGGGAGCAGGATTTAGAACGAATGCGCTAAATGTTGATTTATCATATTTAATTAATTCGTCAGACATCAACAATCCATTAGAAAATTCTCTTCGTTTTTCTATATCATTTGATTTAGGAGAAATTTATGAAGATTATTAATATCTTGAAAATTTTCAAAAGAATAGATTCTTAATGAAAGAAATTAATACAGGTACTACTGCTTTTATATACGAAGATATCAACCAATTATCTGATGTAGATAGAAACTTAATGAAAGCAGCTGTTAACGCTACAAAAAGTGCTTATGCACCTTACTCTGGTTTTAGTGTAGGAGCAGCCCTTTTAATGGACGATGATTCTATTATTATAGGAAATAACCAAGAAAATGCGGCATATCCCTCTGGAATGTGTGCCGAACGTGTAGCTATTTGGAAGGCAGGGTCTTCTTTTCCAAATAAAAAAGTAAAAAAAATAGCTATTACTGCTATTTCATCCAACAAACAGCTAGATAGACCAGTTGGTCCTTGTGGTGCTTGCAGGCAAACGCTATTAGAATATGAAATCAATCAAGCGGAAGATGTAGAGGTTTTTTTTATGGGTGAGGTTGGCAACGTGGTGAAAACAAATTCTATTGCGTCGTTATTACCTTTTTCTTTTGATAGCTCTTATCTTTAATGAAGGCTCTTAAATCTTTATTCTAGTCATTGATGTTTTATTTACACTAGAAAATAGTTAACAGTTGATTACAGTATATATCATTAAATAATGATGTTAATTTAAAAAAATCTACTCAATAAAACAGAAAGATTATATGTAGTTTTATTGCATAAATTAAGAAATATTAAACAATTATTTATTTAAATGATGGTAGTTTGAACATCGTAAAATAAAAAGAATTAGAAAGAGCGTTTAAATAAATAGTCGTTTATTTAAATTGTTTAAATAACAACCTTAGACATATATGACATCATCAATCATTACTGGCACTGGATCTTATATTCCAGAAATTAAAAAAGAGAACAAAAAATTCTTACAGAATCATTTTTTAAATGCAGACGGAACAGAGATTCCTGGTGAAAATGATCTTATTATAGAGAAATTTAAAGCAATTACGGGTATTGAAGAAAGAAGATACGCACCTGCTGAGTACAACACATCAGATTTAGGATTTTTTGCTGCTAAAAAAGCAATTGAAGATGCAGGTATAAACCCTGAAGAATTAGATTATATTATTCTAGCGCATAATTTTGGGGATGTTAAAGCGACAGCCATTCAGAGTGATCTATTGCCAAGTTTAGCTACCAGAGTAAAATATAGGTTAGGAATAGAAAACCCTAATTGTGTAGCTTACGATATTCTGTTTGGTTGCCCTGGTTGGATAGAAGGAGTTATTCAGGCCCAAGCATTTATAAAATCAGGAATTGCCAGTAAAGTATTGGTTATTGGGGCAGAAACATTGTCTAGAGTTGTAGATAAATACGATAGAGACTCTATGATTTATAGTGATGGAGCTGGAGCTTGTATTGTTGAAAAAAACAATGGTCAAGAAGCTGGAATTTTAAGCCATGCTACACAAACCTTTGCAAAAGAGGAAGCTTATCATTTATTTTTCGGGAATTCTTTTGATGTTACTGAAGATTCAGATGTACGTTATATAAAAATGCATGGAAGAAAAATTTATGAATTTGCATTAAACAATGTTCCAAAAGCAATGAAATCTGCGCTAGATAAGAGTGGAGTTCCTGTAGACGAAGTAAAAAAAATATTTATCCATCAAGCCAATGAAAAAATGGATGAGGCTATTATTAAACGTTTTTTTAGATTGTATAAAACCACAATTCCTGAGGGTGTAATGCCTATGAGTATTCATAAATTAGGTAATAGTTCCGTGGCTACTGTCCCTACTTTATTAGATTTAGTACTAAAAGGAAATATAGAAAATCAAGAGGTGAAAAAAGGAGATATAATTATTTTAGCTTCTGTTGGCGCTGGAATGAATATCAATGCAATAGTCTATCGATATTAATTTCTGAAATTTTCTAAACACAACCCTTTCATTTCTAAATTGAAGTACTATTTTTGCACATGCAACAACATCAGGTACTTATTTTAGATTTTGGATCGCAATACACTCAATTAATTGCGAGGAGAGTTAGGGAATTAAATATTTATTGCGAAATTCATCCTTACAATAAACAACCAGCAAACGCTAACGAATTTAAGGCAGTTATTCTTTCAGGTAGCCCTTCTTCTGTTAGATCTAATGATGCTCCGCATCCAGATTTATCTGAAATTAGAGGAAAGAAACCTATGTTGGCAGTTTGTTATGGAGCACAATATCTAGCTCACTTCTCTGGTGGAGTAGTAGCACCCTCCAATACAAGAGAATATGGAAGAGCAAATCTATCATTTATAAAAAATAACGAAACATTCTTCTCACATATTTCTGAAGGAAGTCAGGTTTGGATGAGTCATTCAGATACCATCAAAGAATTACCAACTAACGCAATTCATTTAGCGAGCACCTCTGATGTAGAAAATGCAGCTTTTAGAATAGAAGGTGAAGATACTTATGCAATTCAATTTCATCCTGAAGTATATCATTCTAAGGATGGAAAACAATTGTTAGAGAATTTTTTAGTAAAAATTGCAGGTGTAGCTCAAACTTGGACCTCAGATTCTTTCGTTGAAACTACTGTTTCAACAATACAAAAAACTGTAGGAAATGATAAAGTAGTATTGGGTTTGTCTGGAGGAGTAGATTCTTCTGTAGCTGCTGTTTTATTACATAAAGCAATTGGTGAAAACCTATATTGTATTTTTGTAAATAATGGACTGCTTCGTAAAAATGAGTTCGAAAGCGTACTCAATCAATACGAGGGCATGGGATTAAATGTTAAAGGTGTAGATGCATCGGCGCGTTTTTTAAATGCCTTAAAAGGCTTATCTGATCCAGAGAAAAAAAGAAAAGCGATTGGAAATGCTTTTATTGAAGTTTTTGATGATGAAGCTCATAAAATAGAAAATGTAAAATGGTTGGCACAAGGAACAATTTATCCAGATGTTATTGAATCTGTTTCTGTCAATGGAGGGCCGTCAGCCACTATAAAAAGCCATCATAATGTCGGAGGATTGCCAGATTTTATGAAACTTAAAATTGTAGAGCCTTTGCGTATGATTTTTAAAGATGAAGTAAGAAGGGTAGGAGCTTCCATGGGAATTGATCCTGAATTATTAGGTAGACATCCATTTCCGGGACCAGGTTTAGCCATTAGAATTTTAGGAGATATCACTCCAGAAAAAGTTCGTATTTTGCAAGAAGTAGATGCCATTTTCATCAATGGATTAAAAGAAAGCGGACTGTATGACAAAGTATGGCAAGCAGGTGCTATTTTATTACCTGTAAATTCCGTAGGTGTTATGGGTGATGAAAGAACCTATGAAAAAGTAGTAGCGTTGAGAGCAGTAGAGAGTACAGACGGAATGACAGCTGATTGGGTAAATTTACCCTATGAGTTTTTGCAAAAAACATCAAATCAGATTATAAATAAAGTAAAAGGTGTTAATAGAGTTGTATATGATATCAGTTCAAAACCACCCGCAACTATCGAATGGGAATAAATTTATGAGAGAGTTTAAATTAATAATCATCTTGTTTTTTTTAGTGATTACAGTCTCTTGTAGTCAACAAAAAAAATATATTTCTTATACTGTAAAAAAAGGAGAAACGATAAAGGTTATTGCCAAACGTTTGGGCATTAAAACTAAAGATTTATTACGCTTAAATCCAGACATAGGAAGAAAACCTGCACCTGAAACATCGATTATTATTCCTAATAAGGACTATCAACAAAAACCAACCAATATTTATTTAGTCAAAAAAAATGATACTACTATTATTTATGACGAGGTAATTGCTATAGATAAATTGATCAAAGATTTTGTTCTTCATAAAGTAATTAAGGGAGATACTTTTTATAATTTAACACGTGCATATAATGTTTCAGAAGATGAATTAAAAGCCTTAAACCCTTCTCTTCAAACAACAGGTTTACAGTTGGCAATGTTGTTAAAAATTAAACCAACTGAAGATGAAAATAAACTGTTAATATATAGAGATACTATTCAAGAAAATGTATCTGTAAAATTAGCAATGATGCTTCCTTTTAGAGCTATTGAATACGACACTATAGATGCAAAAGATATTTTTAAGACCAATAGATTGGCTAATATTACAACAGATATCTACTTAGGAGCCTCAGTAGCCATAGACTCTCTATTAGAATTAGGTATAGATATAGAGCTTTCTGTTTTTGATACTGGAAGAAAAGACACCAAATTAGATTCAATTTTATCTGTTACAGATTTTAGTACCGTCGATGCAATTATTGGCCCTTTATATTCAGAAGAAGTTCCAAAGGTTGCCAACAGAACAGATGTTCCAGTTATTTTTCCAGTATATTCTAAAAAACAATCTAATTTTTTATCCTCGAAAATTATTAAAACTTTTGCAGATAGAGATCTACATCAAAAGGAATTGGTAGACCATATACTATCAATTTATTCAAATGAAAATATTCTAATTATTGGAGATAGCTCAGCTACTTCAATTCAAAATAGTGAACTGATTAAATCGATATTATTACAACATGATTCTATCACAGATGCTCAAATTATTTATCCCAGTCAAGGATATATTAGAAAAGATTACATTATAAATGCTTTAAAAGCTGAAATAGGTAATTGGGTTATATTCGCTACTGATAAAAGTGTTATAGCTTCTGATGTAATTAATAGTTTAATTAGTTTACCAATCGAAGATCCTGAAGAAGAGAAGGAAGAGAAGGAAGAGAAGGAAGAGAAGGAAGAGAAGGA
>CEST01025485.1_pt1 | contig 14960 bp, 15 predicted proteins | sample 326921 | NCBI WGS metagenome assembly CEST01 (sample SAMEA2621509, study PRJEB7988) | marine metagenome | biome: marine biome (ENVO:00000447); feature: surface water layer (ENVO:00002042); material: "saline water (ENVO:00002010), including plankton (ENVO:xxxxxxxx)" | depth 5 m
TAAGGCAATATCTTTGACATTGCTGGCAAAGAAATAGAAATAAGCAACGACGAAGAAAAAACTTTTGACCCCAACTTCTGGAATAAACCAAGAGAAGCAGAGGCTTTTGTTAAATTATTACGCACCAAAAAAAAATGGGTGATAGATTACAAACAAGCGTTAACCCTACTGGATGACGCAGAGATCTTGTATGAATTTTTCAAAGAAGGAGAAGGAACCCAGGCACAGGTTGACAAGCGTTTTAATGAAGCATTGGAACTTACAGAGTCTATTGAGTTTAGAAACATGTTAGGGGAAGAAGGAGATGCTATGAGTGCTGTATTACAAATTACTGCGGGTGCTGGTGGCACAGAAAGTTGTGATTGGGCAAATATGTTAATGCGCATGTATTTAATGTGGGCAGAAAAAAATGGATTTAAAGTAAAAGAACTTAACTTTCAAGCTGGAGATGTTACAGGTGTTAAAACTGTTACCCTTGAAATTGAAGGAGAATTTGCATTTGGTTGGTTAAAGAGTGAGAATGGTGTTCATCGTTTGGTACGCATCTCCCCTTTTGACAGTAACGCAAAACGCCATACTAGCTTTGCAAGTGTTTATGTATACCCTCTTGTCGATGATACCATAGAAATAGACATCAATCCAGCAGAAATTTCTTGGGACTTTGCTCGTAGTAGCGGCGCTGGTGGACAAAATGTAAACAAAGTAGAAACCAAAGCTATATTAACCCATAAGCCCAGCGGGATTATTATTCATAATAGCGAAACACGTTCTCAGCTTGAAAACAGAGAGAAGGCCATGCAAATGCTAAAATCGCAATTGTATGAAATTGAGCTTCGTAAACAACAGGCCCAACGGGCAGAAATTGAGGATGGTAAAATGGCTATTGAATGGGGAAGCCAGATTAGAAATTATGTATTACAACCTTACAAGCTCGTTAAAGATGTGCGTACTGGTTTTGAAAGCACCAACCCAGAAGCTATTCTAGATGGACAACTAGATGGGTTTTTAAAGGCATATCTAATGATGACAGGGCAAAAAAAAGCTAGTAATGAGATGTAAGAACACCCTGTCCCTTGGGTGATGAAGCTAGCTTCTTTTAATTACAAAAAAGGGTTAATAATAACAAATAAGTTAAGTAACAAACAATTGATGTTTTTCGCTTTTTATAAAAAATCAACTATTTTCACAAAACAAAACCAAAACAATATGAGAAATTCAATAGTAGCCCTTTTAATCTTAAGTTTAATTGGGTGTAACAAAGACACCAGCACCTACACATTAAATGGTATAGCCCCAGGTATAACAGATGGGTCAAATGTTATCATTTATACTATAAAAGATAACAGAACCAAAGTAATGGATACCTTAGTTATTAAAAATGGAGCCTTCTCTGGAACTTTTACTAAGATTACGGAACCGTCTTTATACTATATGGTTGTAAACAATAGTAGTATTTTATACTTCCCAGAAAGTCAAGACTTAAAAGCTATCATATATAAAGACAGTATTCAAGCCTCTTACGTATCTGGGAATACTCAAAATGATTCTTACAAAGAGTTTAACACAAAAATTAGAGAGATTGCAGCCTTAAAAAGTGATATTTCAAATGAGTATAGAAATGCAAAAAAAAATAATGATGATGCATTTGTCTTTGAATTACAAAAAAGAAATGCCCGAGTTACAAGAGATGAGAACAATTACAAAAAAGATTTTGCAAAAGAAAATCCAAATTCAATGTTTGCTCTTTTATTGGTTTCTGAAATGTTAAATCAAAAACAACTAAACGCTAGAGAGGCTTCAGATCTTATTGCTAATTTTAGTCCAAAAATTGCAAACACGAAAATTGCAAAACAAATAACAGCTACAGCACAAGATTTAAAAAATAGTGATGTTGGAGGAAAAGCTCCAGCATTTACTGCAAAAACTCCAGAAGGCAAAGACCTATCCTTGAAAGATGTTTTAGGAAAATACACTATTATAGATTTTTGGGCTTCTTGGTGTAGACCTTGTAGAAAAGAAAATCCTAATGTAGTGCGTGTCTATGAAAAATACCATGACAAAGGATTAAACATCATTAGTGTCTCACTAGATAAGGCTGCACAAAAAGACCGCTGGATTAAAGCAATTAAAAAAGACAATATGGATTGGTTTCATGTGTCTAATTTAATGTTTTGGAAAGATCCTATCGCTAAGCAATACGGGGTACGCTCTATTCCAGCAACTTTCTTACTGGATGAAAACGGCTATATCATAGCAAAAAACCTAAGAGGAAAAGCTTTAGAGAAAAAAGTAGCTTCTCTTTTTAATTAACTGTTTATAAAATTAACAACTCCTTAATCACAAGATAGACCCATATATAAATGAAAAAAACACTGCTTCTTGTTTTTATGATATGCCAATTAAGTGTATCGCAAAACTACATTGAGTACCATACTGGATCTAGTGATGATTTAATAACAACTCCAGAATCTGGTGTTTGTTTGATGGGTGGAGCTAGTGAAAGTGATCAGGCAATGGTTTGGTTTTTAAACAAAGCAAACGGAGGGGATGTTTTGGTTCTTAGAGCCTCTGGAAGTGATGGTTATAATGATTATTTCTACTCAGAACTTGGCGTTTCAATAAACTCTGTCACAACATTTGTTATAAACAATAGTGCTGGAGCCATAGACCCATATGTTTTAGAAAAAGTTAATGAAGCCGAAGCAATTTGGTTTGCAGGTGGTAATCAATTTAATTACGTAAGCTATTTTAAAAATACTGCTATGGAAACAGCTTTAAACACTTTTATAAATGTAAAAAGAGGAGTTATAGGAGGTACCAGTGCAGGAATGGCTATTTTAGGAAGTAGTTATTTTGATGCAGAAAACGGAACCGTAACCAATGCACAAGCATTATCTAATCCATACCATAACCGCATGTCTTTGGGGTATAATGATTTTTTAGAAATTCCTTTTTTAGAAAATGTAATCACAGACACACATTATGATGATCCAGATAGACGTGGAAGACACACTGCATTTATTGCTCGCTTTGCACAGGACAATGGTTTACGCCCTTTTGGTATTGCCTGTAATGAATACACTGCGGTGTGTATAAACGCTAGTGGTAGAGCATTTATTTATGGAGATTACCCTAATTATGAAGAATATGCTTTTTTTATTCAATCTAATTGCGCCTTAGAGGTCTATGCCCCAGAAAATTGCACAGAAGGACAGCCCTTAGACTGGTCTAGAGAAGAGGAAGCTGTTAAGGTCTATAAAGTACCTGGAACTACTGCAGGGACGAATTATTTTGATTTAGCAGACTGGACTACTGGTGTGGGTGGAACATGGCAAAATTGGTATGTAACTAATGGAGCTTTTAATACTGGAGAAAGTCAAAATATTAACTGTGAAGAATTAGGTGTTGAAAACATAGAGACAATAGATGCTTTAGTCTATCCAAATCCATTTAAAGATTTTATAACCATCGAACCTTCTTTAAAAAATAGTACCATAACACTGTATAATATAGCCGGGAAAGAAATGGACTTTTTAAAAGAGGCGTCAAATAAAATAAACACTGCATCACTTCTCTCTGGTGTCTATTTGCTGAAAATTTCTACTCAAAATAAGTCAAAAACATTTAAAATAGTAAAAGAATAATTAGCGATTAAAGTATTTAGAAACATTATTCTCTATTCTAGTATCAATATCAGAGACATCTGCTTTTATAAAAGTTTCTCCCGTAATATTCTCATACAATTCTATATAACGGTTGCTAACGCTCTGTATATATTCATCACTCATGTGAGGCACAGTTTGTCCCTTAAGACCTTGGAAATTGTTTTGAATAAGCCATTGGCGCACAAACTCTTTAGATAATTGTTTTTGAGCTTCTCCAGAGTCTTGTCTTGCTTGATATCCATCGGCATAGAAGTATCGTGAAGAATCTGGCGTGTGTATTTCATCAATAAGTACAATGACACCATCTTTGGTCTTACCAAATTCATATTTAGTATCAACAAGAATCAATCCTCTTTGCGCAGCAATCTCACTCCCTCGTTCAAATAATGCACGAGTGTAATCTTCTAAAACCACATAGTCTTGTCTGGAGACAATACCAAGCTTTAGTATGTCTTCTCTTGAGATATCTTCATCATGGTCTCCCATTTCAGCTTTAGTGGCAGGGGTAATAATGGCTGATGGAAACTTATCGTTCTCTTTCATACCCTCTGGCATTGCAACCCCGCATAATATACGCTTACCAGCTTTATATTCTCTAGCAGCATGACCGCTCATATACCCGCGTATCACCATCTCTACTTTAAATGGATCACAGGCTTCTCCAATTGCCACGTTAGGATCTGGTGTAGCCGTCAACCAATTAGGAACCAATTCCTGAGTATCTTGCATCATCTTAGTGGCAATCTGGTTTAAAATTTGCCCTTTGTAAGGAATCCCTTTGGGCATCACGACATCAAAAGCGCTTAACCTATCTGTAGCAACCATTAATAGTTGATTGTTCTCTAAGGTATACACAGAGCGTACTTTACCGTGATATACATTCTTTTGTCCTGGAAAATGAAAGTCTGTTTTAATAATCGTATTGCTCATGGCGGTAATTTGGTTGCAGTAATTTGCAACAAAAATAAATCAATATGTTTGGTATTATACCTTTTCAGAGAAAAAAATTAAGAATCTAAATTCTCGATCCCCTTATAGGCAGAAATTATCTTTTTCACTAGTTTATGGCGTATAACATCTTTATCATCAAGATACACCATACCAACACCTTCCACATCTTTTAAGACAAGTAACGCCTCTTTTAAACCAGAGGTAACACGTCTTGGTAGATCTATTTGACCAGGATCTCCAGTAATGATAAACTTAGCGCTTTTTCCCATACGGGTTAAAAACATTTTCATTTGAGCGTGGGTTGTATTTTGAGCTTCATCTAGGATAACATAGGCGTTATCTAGTGTTCTACCTCGCATAAAGGCTAGAGGCGCAATTTGTATGGTACCATTTTCAATAAGTATTTCCAGTTTTTCTGCAGGAATCATATCTCTTAGGCCATCATACAAGGGCTGCATGTAAGGATCTAATTTTTCTTTTAAGTCTCCTGGTAAAAACCCAAGGTTCTCTCCTGCTTCTACGGCAGGGCGCGTCATGATAATACGTTTAACTTGCTTTTCTTTTAATGCTCTCACTGCCAGGGCTACGGCTGTATAGGTTTTTCCAGTTCCTGCTGGCCCTACCGCAAAGACAAGGTCTTTTTTTGTGGAAAAATCTACTAGTTTACGTTGGTTGGCAGTTCTTGCTTTTATAAGCTTGCCGTTAACACCATGCACCAATACATCACCACTTTTAGAAGAAGTTTCATAATCTGCTTTACTGTTGCTTGTCAATACGCGTTCAATGACATTTTCATCGATTCTATTGTATTTGGCACAATGCTCTAACAACATGTTAATACGTTTATCAAACTCTTCTAATACTTCTTGATCTCCATAGGCTTTTAAATTACTGCCGCGAGCAACTAGTTTTAGTTTTGGAAAGTATTTTTTTAATACATCTATATTGGCATTTTGATTCCCAAAAAAATCTCTTGGGTTAATCTCTGTGAGTTCAATACTAAGTTCGTTCAAAAGCGTTGGTGTTTAGTTAAGGTTAATAAAAGTTGTTTATAAGTCTTTGTTCTTATAGTAAATATAGTTTTTTGAATTCATAAAGTAGTTTAGTTTTGTAATAGTACTGTTAACAAAATATCAACAATAAGCTATGGCTATAATTACCCTTACTACAGACTTTGGTGAAAAGGATCACTTTGCTGGCGCGGTAAAAGGTGCAATCTATAGTGAGTTGGATGGTGTTAAAATTGTTGATATCTCACACTGCGTGTCACCCTTTCATATTATGGAGGCTGCGTATATAATTCAAAACGCCTACAGTAGTTTTCCTCCTGGAACAATACATATTATAGGTATTGACAGTGAGTTAAATCCAGAAAACAAACACATAGCTGTATTACTGGATGGTCATTATTTTATTTGTGCTAACAATGGCATAATCTCTATGCTAGCCAATGAAATTAAGCCTGAGAAGATTGTTGAAATTAATATTCATGATAGGATAATCACCAATTTTCCTGTACTAGATGTGTTTGTGAAGGTGGCCTGTCATATTGCTCGCGGTGGAACCCTTGAGGTGATAGGAAAACAAATAAACACCATTAAAGAGATACGAGACATTCGTCCATCGGTAAATCAAGAAGCAAACCAAATTATGGGGAGTGTTATTTATATTGATAACTACGGAAATGTTATTACCAATATTACCAAATCAAAGTTTGAAAAGACAGGTAAAGGAAGGTCTTTTAAAATAACCTCACGAACAGCAAGTTTTTCTAGTGTTCATAGTCATTACAGTGACGCAATAAATTTTGATACTCCTGCAGGAAAAAGAGATGAGGATGGGAAAAAAATAGCCCTATGGAACTCTTCAAACTATCTGGAGCTATCGATATATAAAAGTAACCCAGCAACCGTGGGCAGTGCAAAATCATTATTTGGCTTAGAATACAGAGATACAGTAACCGTCAACTTTAGTAATGACTAATAGCTTTAGCACCATTTAATTTAAAAACTTATGTTTACACGTATTGTAAAAATGGAATTTCAAGAAGACAAGGTCACTGCTTTTCTTGCTAATTTTGAAGCTCTAAAGCACAAAATACGGCATTTTAAAGGATGCTTGCACTTAGAGCTATTACGTGACAAAAATGATCCAAGTATTTTTTTTACCTACAGCAAATGGGAGCAAGAAAATGATTTAGAAAATTACAGGCATAGTGAGCTCTTTAAAAGCCTTTGGGCAACAACCAAACCTATGTTTCGTTCTAGAGCATGTGCATGGAGTGTAGACGCGCAGATTCAAGTACCCTAACAAAGTAGAATGTTATTAACTCTATGATTGCAATTATAAAAAAAGAAATAAACACCTTTTTCTCCAGTGCTATTGGGTATTTGGTTATTGCCTTGTTTTTAATTATTAATGGTTTATTTCTTTGGGTATTTAAAGGAAGTTTTAATATTCTTGACAGCGGTTTTGCAGCGCTTGACCCCTTTTTTGAGTTGTGTCCTTGGGTACTATTATTTCTCATTCCAGCTGTAACGATGCGCGCTTTTAGCGAGGAAATAAAAACGGGGACTTTAGAGATTTTATTCACTAAACCCATTTCCATACCAGAGATTGTTTTAGGAAAGTATTTTGGCGCAATAGCGCTTATTTGTATTGCACTAGCCCCTACCCTTTTATATATTTCAACTATCTCATCCTTAAGTAATCCCGCTGGTAATTTTGATCTTGGAAGTACGATAGGTTCTTATGTGGGGCTGCTATTTTTAATTGCTGGCTTTACAGCCATAGGCATTTTTTCCTCTAGTCTTTCTAGCAATCAAATTGTAGCGTTTATCGTTGCTATTTTAGTGAGTTTTATATTCTATTATGGTTTTGATGCACTTTCTCAACTACAAACTAACCTGTCTTTTATGGCAGTTTTTGGCTTTAAGGGTCATTTTGAAAGCATTGCACGAGGTGTTATTGATACGCGAGACATCATTTATTTTTTAAGTATTTCCTTTTTATTTTTGGGAGCTACGGTTTTAAAACTTATGCGCCCACAATGAAGTTAGATAGCAACATAAAAAAGGGTATTTTACTATTAAATATGGTTGTTGTGGTTCATTTAATTAGCCAACAAGTCTACAAGCGTTTTGACCTCACTCAAGATCAACGATATACCGTATCTCAAGAGGCCAAAAGTATTATAGCTCCAATAGATGCTCCACTTATAATAGAGGTTTTACTTGATGGTAATCTTCCATCAGAGTTTAAAAAGCTGCAGAGAGAAACAAAACAATTACTAGAGGAGTTTTCTACCTATAATAAAAATATTAGCTACTCCTTCTCAAGCCCTCTAGAAAATCAAGAAAGTACGGAACAAACACAAAAGCAATTATACCAGATGGGTATGGTTGCCACAGAAGTGGAGCTTAGAGATAACGGCAAAGTTTCCTTAGAGAGATTATATCCTTGGGCGCTGGCTTACTATAATGGTAAGACAGTAAAGATACCTTTACTAAAAAACACACTTGGAGCTACTAGCCAGGAGCGAATTACAAATTCTATACAAAATCTAGAATACGCCTTTGCTAATGCATTTAAACAATTGCTAACACCAAAAACAAAAAGTATAGCTTTTATAAAAGGAAATGGTGAGCTGGAAGACACCAAAATTGCAAGTTTTTTAAAAACTATTAGAGGCTATTACGGCATAGCACCTTTTATACTAGACTCTGTTGCAAATAACCCAGAAGGCACCCTAAGCCAATTACTATCGTTTGATCTCATTGTTATTGCAAAACCAACAGAGGCTTTTACCGAGCCAGAGAAATATGTCTTAGACCAATATATCATGAATGGAGGAGCCTCGCTATGGCTTATAGATGCAACGGTTCAAAAAACCGATCCAGATACAGGTAAAAGCTACTTGGTTGGGAGAGATTTAGGGCTTAATGATTTGTTTTTTAAATATGGTGCTAGAATTCAACCAACCATTGTCCGTGATCTTTACAGTGCCCCTATAGTACTTGCACAAGGCACTGAAAACGATTCTAAATACAAAAGGTACCCTTGGTTTTATTATCCATTATCCTCAAGTGCTAGTGGACATCCTATTGTAACTAATATTGAAGGAGTTAAATTTGAGTATCCGTCTCCAATAACACTTTTAGAGAATACTGTAAAGAAGACTATTTTATTGAGCTCCTCTCCTGTTTCTGCAGTAGCGATTACACCTCATGAAATTAATTTTGACACCGCTATACCTGCCAATTTAAAGACTGTAAATCAAGGGCCTAATCCACAAGAGTTTTCTGCAGGAGAGCTTCCTTTAGCCATTTTATTGGAAGGACGCTTTACCTCTGCTTTAAAAAACAGAGTAAAACCCTTTAAGATTTCAGATAAAAGTATTGCCAGAGATCAAAGCCTGGAAACAAAAATGGTGATTGTAAGTGATGGAGATATTATTACCAATCAATTTGATAAATCAAGGCCCCTTCCAACAGGCTTTGATAAGATGACGCAAACCATGTTTGGGAATAATGACTTCTTATTAAATGCGGTCGACTATTTACTGGACGACACGGGACTTATAAACATACGTACCAAGAAAATTTCTATACCATTTTTAGACCCGCAAAAAGTCCAAGAAACGCGTATTCTATGGCAGGGAGCGCACCTAGTGCTTCCCTTGATAGCTCTTGGGGTTTTTGGCCTTCTGTTTGCCTTCTTACGCAAGAAGAAATACCAACACTAAGTGTTGATAAGTTCGTGGTGTAGTGTGCTACATTTGAGATATATTTGTAATAAGGGTTCTTATCTATCTAGTAAGACACATTTCAAAAATAAAAATAACCTCTAGAAAACAAATTACATGAAATTCATTGTATCTAGTTCTTACCTGCTCAAGCAATTACAAGTGCTTGGTGGCATTATAAATAACAATAACACCTTACCAATTCTTGACAATTTTTTGTTTGATTTGGACGGTAGCTCATTAACGGTTTCTGCATCAGATTTAGAAACAACAATTTCATCAAATCTTACGGTAGAAAGCAGCGAAAAAGGAATTGTATGTATTCCTGCACGCTTGTTGCTAGATACTCTAAAAACATTCCCTGAGCAGCCCTTAACCTTTACCATAGAAGATAATAATACCGTAGAAATAAGTTCTAACCACGGTAAATATGCATTGGCATATGCTTCAGGAGATGAGTTTCCAAGCGCTATTGAGTTAAAAGACCCAACATCTACGATGCTTCAAGGTGATATTTTAGCCACGGCAATTAGTAAAACAATTTTTGCAAGCGGTAATGATGATTTGCGCCCCGTGATGAGTGGCGTGTTTTTCCAGTTCTCTACAGAAGGGTTAACCTTTGTAGCCACAGATGCTCACAAACTTGTAAAATATACGCGCACAGATGTTGCAGCTTCTCAAAGCGCAGAGTTTATCATGCCTAAAAAACCTTTAAATTTATTGAAGAGTATTTTGGCTGGAAGTGAGCAAGAAGTTACTATTGAGTATAATGAAAGTAACGCAAAATTCACCTTTGATCAAACCGTTTTAATTTGCCGCTTGATTGATGGTAAGTATCCAAACTATGAAGCGGTAATCCCTAAAGAGAACCCAAACAAACTAAGTATCGATCGCAACCAGTTTTTAAACAGTGTGCGCCGTGTGTCTATTTTTTCAAATAAAACGACACATCAAATACGCTTAAAGATAGCGGGTGCAGAACTTAATATTTCTGCAGAAGATATTGATTATAGCAATAAAGCAGAAGAGCGCCTAACCTGTGATTACCAAGGAGATGACATGCAAATTGGTTTTAACTCTCGTTTTTTAACAGAAATGTTAAACAACCTTACTAGTGAAGAAGTATCACTAGAAATGAGCTTACCAAACCGTGCAGGAATTTTAACACCTGTAGATGGATTGGATGAAGGAGAATTGGTTACAATGCTGGTAATGCCAGTGATGTTAAATAGCTAATCTGTATTTTACTTAATATTAAAAAGTCCCGCTATCTGCGGGACTTTTTAATATATATAAATTAAGGGATCGCTTACTTAATAAAGCCAATGGTTAGATACCTAAGAGGGAGCTGTTCATTATTGGCTCTTATTGCGTTAACAATTGGCAAAACAAAACTAGCCACTCCAAGAGCTATCAAGGTTAAAACACCAAGGCCAAACAAAAAAATTAATGGAATGCTCAACAAACTAAACAAAATGATACTTAATTGAAAGTTTACTATTTGTTTACCGTGGCAGTCCATTTCTTCTATTTTATCACGCTGGCTTAACCATAAAATAAGTGGGACAACCAAGCCGCCAAAACCAGACACAAAGGTGAGTAATTGGCATAAATGGGTCACCACCAATAGCTTGGTGTCTTTTCTTTTGTAGGTTGGATTATAAACCTCCATATAATTAGGCTAGATATTTAATAACGATCGTAGTAAGTACATAGGCCACGATAGACACTATTAAAAAAATAAGTACACTTTTTAAAACGGGATTGTTATTTGGTTTATGCTTGGTCACAATATATTATTTATGCTATTAGTAATTAGAAAACAATAAATGTTACAAGGTACTATTAAGATACCTATACTCTATGATAAATGTTTATTTTTGCAACACATAAAAGCACATACCACAGGTACCTATGACACATCAAGACACAATAGTAGCATTAGCAACACCCTCGGGGGCTGGAGCTATTGCAGTGATTAGACTATCTGGAGATGACGCTATTGCTATTGCTTCACAGATCTTTGAATCTGTATCTGGCAAAGTATTGGCAAATCAAAAAACACATACAGTACATTTAGGCCATATTAAAGATGGTAGCAGAATTATTGATGAAGTGTTGGCTACTATTTTTAAAAACCCAAATAGTTATACCGGAGAAGACACAATCGAGTTCTCTTGTCACGGTAGTGCATTTATACAACAAGAAATTATTCAGCTATGTCTCCGGAAATCGGCCAGGATGGCTACAGCGGGTGAATTTACGCTACGTTCTTTCTTACAGGGCAAGATGGACCTAAGCCAGGCTGAAGCTGTTGCAGATCTTATTGCAAGTGATAGTGCTGCAAGCCATCAATTAGCCATACAACAAATGCGTGGTGGTTTTTCTTCAGAAATAGCTACACTGCGGGATGAGTTGCTCAATTTTGCATCGCTCATAGAACTAGAGCTAGACTTTGCAGAGGAAGATGTAGCCTTTGCAAATAGAAACGATTTTCAAACCTTAATTACTAAAATATCATTTGTATTAAAGCGCCTCATTGATTCTTTTGCCACCGGTAATGTGTTGAAAAATGGAATTCCAGTTGCTATTGTTGGAGAACCAAATGTTGGAAAGTCTACCCTACTCAATGCCCTGCTTAATGAAGAGCGTGCTATTGTAAGTGACATTGCTGGAACCACTAGAGATACCATTGAAGACGAAATAAGTATTGGCGGTATTGGTTTTAGGTTTATAGATACGGCAGGAATAAGAGAAACCACAGACACCATAGAAGGCCTAGGTATTAAAAAAACCTTTGAAAAAATAGAACAGGCACAAGTAGTTGTGTTTCTTTTAGATAGCACCCAGTTCTCTCAAAGCAATGCTGCTATAACATCTCTAAAGGTTGAAATAGGGAAAATCAAGAATAAATATCCTCAAAAAGCATTGGTTATAATTGGTAATAAGGCCGATAAAATTACAGGAAGAGAAAAAGAACAACTAAAAGCTAGCATAGATAATTTGCAATTAATAGCTGCAAAGACTGGTGAAGGTGTTGAAGAGTTAAAGACAACGCTGCTTGAGTTTGTAAACACGGGAGCCCTTAGAAACAATGAAACCATTGTAAGCAATACGCGCCATTATGATGCGCTATTAAAAGCACTAGAAGAGATTAATAACGTGCAAAATGGTATTGACGCAGGACTCAGCGGAGACCTTATGGCTATAGATATTAGGCAGGCTTTGTATCACTTTGGAGAAATCACTGGAGAAATCACCAATGATGATTTATTGGGCAATATATTTGCTAATTTCTGTATCGGAAAGTAATAGAATTTTAGAGTCTAGTAGCTATTAATACCAATCTGCATGGTATCTTCTATCTCCAAAATAAAAGTTCAAACCCACGCTAAAATTAACAAAACCACCAACAACCCCTTCTGGGCTTGTAGAGTACACACTTGTTCCACCGTAATCATAATGCTGTTTAAAATTAACAATATAACTTAGATCTGTGGTTAATGCAATGCTATTAGAGATTTTAAATATAGGTCTAACACCTAATATTATATTTCCTATTCTATCTTTTCCAGTTCTAGATTTTGATTTCGCAATAGAAAGTCCTACACCACCATGGGCTTGAATCTCAAAGGTTCTACGCCTGTTAAATGAAGTATTTAATAATTTAGACAAATTTACAACAGTCTCAGCACCAATTCTATAAAAACTTGTGGCCAAGTTTGAACCATCATATTGAAAACGATCATAGGCAAACTTTAAACTAAAACCATATACACTACTTAGCATGTATCGAGCTCCTAGATCAAAGTGTTTAAACTCAGAAAAATCTGCGGCTTGAATACCATCATAGCTTCTAATAATCTCCTTGGGAGATACAGGGTGGTTTAAACCGTATGAAGTTTCAATAGAAAATTTATTAAAATTATCATTTTGTGCAATTGCACTAAAACAACAAAAAATTAGTAGCGTAAGCGTGAGGTTTTTCATGTATCGTATATAATCTAAAAAACATCTGGATGCTTTTTTGGGAATTTCAAAAATATCTAAATAACTTAATCTAAACGTTAAAAATAATCATTAATTGTTTTAATATATTTGTTTAAATTTTTTTTAAAGAAATACAAACAAAAAATAGTAAGCTTTAATTGAACTGCAGGGTGTTTACACCCATACTAATTTATAGATAATTAATACTATTATGTCAAAAAAAACAGGTGCAAAAAACACAAAAAACAAAGCCAAGCACGCCAGGCTCATGGCACAAAAAAAGAATAAAGTAGCCAAAGAGAAAGCCTCTAGAAAAGAAAAACTAAAAGCATTACAAGAAAAAATAAACCAAGCTAGTGTTTCAAAAATAAATTAAAGGCTATGCCATGCCTTTATAAGCTAACAGAGTAGTTGCCCAAACAATAAGAGAAGAAATTGAAATACCAATTGCGTTTGCTTTAAAGGCTACTTTTGGTTTAATTTTAAATATGTATGCAGCAATACTTCCCGCATATACACCTGTTCCTGGTAAAGGAATCATTACAAAAAATATTAAACCCCAAAACCCATATTTTTTAATTTTATCTCCAGAACCTGTTTTGGCTCTTCGAGCAATCCAGAGGGCCATTGTTCTGTAGGGGTGCCATCTCAAAAGATTTCTATTAATATGCTCTAAAAAAAACATCATGATAGGGAAAACCAAAATGTTTGCCACAATACTTATAAATAAAACCCAAAAAATATTTAGATCTTGAAATATACCATAAGGTATCCCTACTTTGGCTTCTCCAAAGGGTGAAATACTCCATAAAAATGTAATGATAGAATCTTTAATCAACGAGTGGTAATTTTAGTATAAAGATAACACAACCCTAGCCTTGGTTTAGGTGCTAAAAGAAGTTTTAAGAAAGTTTTAGCTTTTTGACAATTGCATCTACACAGTTTATACCATCTATGGCCGCAGATATAATTCCTCCGGCATATCCTGCGCCCTCTCCGCAAGGATATAGGCCCTTTATATCTATATGCTCTAGGGTATCTTTACTGCGTGGAATTAGCACCGGTGAGGAGGTCCTACTTTCTGGAGCATGCAACACCGCTTGGTTGGTGTAATACCCTTTCATTTTTTTACCAAAGGCTACAAAAGCTTTTTGTAGCCGCTTAGTTATTAGTTTGGGCAAAACAACATTTAAATCTACAGACACAATACCAGGTTGGTAGGAGGTTTTTGGAAAATCTTTTGAAATGTTACCTTCTACAAAATCTACCATTCTTTGGGCAGGAACGCGCTGGGTTTTACCGGCAGCCTCCCAGCAAGTCTTTTCTACTTCCTGCTGAAACTCTAAACACACAAAGGGGTTCTCTGGAGTGTAGTTTGGTAAATCTTGGGGGCTCACACTCACCACTATGCCAGAATTAGCGTAGGGGTTATTGCGTTTACTAGGGCTCCAACCATTGGTTACAACTTCCTGCTGGTTAGTGGCGCAGGGCGCTATAATACCTCCAGGACACATACAAAAAGAGTACACCCCTAGCCCATCTACTTGTTCTACCAGGGCGTATGAGGCTGGTGGCAGGTATGGGTTTTCTCCATCGCCGTGGTATTGTAT
>CEST01049886.1_pt1 | contig 14953 bp, 15 predicted proteins | sample 326921 | NCBI WGS metagenome assembly CEST01 (sample SAMEA2621509, study PRJEB7988) | marine metagenome | biome: marine biome (ENVO:00000447); feature: surface water layer (ENVO:00002042); material: "saline water (ENVO:00002010), including plankton (ENVO:xxxxxxxx)" | depth 5 m
ATTTAGGCTGTACCATCAATTTGATGCGTGTCCTCATTTTTTTGGCGGCTCTATCCAGTGTTATCACTTCGGACAACTGACAAAAACCCTCAATCATAAAAATCCACTACTCTTTAAACTTGAAAGACAACGCTTCTTGAACAGCACTACCTTCAGTCAGGTATGGCCTGTGGTCATTGGAGTTTAAGGTAACGCGCAGTTCATATTCATTTGCAGGAACTTCTCCTAATGTGAAGGTCGAATTGTAAAGTCGCCCTAACTTCAAGCCATTTAGGTAAACGTGTGCATGGCCCTCATTTGGTATGTGTTGAGCATCATCAGGTGCAAGCACAAAAGAAAAGTTCTCGACATCTAATTTGATATCAAATCCACTTTTGCTCACGCCATTAGGGGCGGATACGCTAAGTTTCGGACTTGGCGTGACAGAACCCCCCCGAGATCTACCATGGTTCATTGCTGTCATATCGCTTCCGGCATTCAGCAACCGCGTGGTGACTACTCCATAGTCTTTGAACGTAAGTGCAAGAGGGATAAAGGCTCCTTCGTCAAAGAGGTCAGCAGAAATCATAAGCATGATGTGAGCACCATCTGCGGCCATTATCCCCTTGCCTTGGGCTGGGATGATGATGGATGCGCCTTCATATCCTGGATTCACTATCATAGCTGAATCCGCTGAAGACGATTCAACGCCGACAAGCTCCGTAGCGTCACCATTGTTCTGAATTGTTAATGCCACGACAAACGTGTTCGGCTCACCATGTACTTGGGTCGCGCGTGCATCTAACAAGGACACAATGCTTTCGTTACTTGAGCTCAGATGCCAAGTCGCTACCAAAGCCCCAGTTAGGGCAACTAACAATATCAGCTGTTTCATAGAACGCTTGCCTTTCTATAAATTATTGTATGTATACTAATGAGATGAGTAAAAAAAGAAACCAGTTTTTTTCGAGATTTCCAGCCTTCTTGATGCTTATTCCAGGGCCTGCCTTTTCTCACGCTTCGGAACAAGGGTTAGTCCTTCTGCTTCCAACTGCTGCGTATGCTACCGCAGGAACATTGGTGGTAATCGCTTCCATACTACTTATTATCTGTGTACCAAAACGGTTTCTTTTAAAGCTATTTTGTGATGTAAACTTAGGTGGCCATACGTCGTCAAGCAGCCTAAGTAATGTGACATCCACCATTGCATCTGTAGTTTTGTTTTTGTTAATTTACATTGGACTTCAGGGGCCGACAGACCCGCAAAACAACCTTTTACCGCTTTTAATTTGGACGCTATGGTGGATTGGCCTATTTGTTATTCAAGGTACGGTCATGGATCTGTGGCGGTTGATTAATCCATGGTCAGGCCTCGCGCACCTTTTAGATGTTGGAAGTGTGCCAATCGTCAAAATTCCCGACAAGTGGGCCGCTTGGCCTGCAGTTGCCGTGTTCATTTGCTTTCAGATGTTTATGCTAGCAGATATCGCGCCAAATGATCCACAAAGGTTAGCACATTTGGTATTAAGTTACTGGGTTTTTACGTTGATTGGAATTTCTGTTTTTGGTCAAAGGTCGTGGCTAAAACAGGTTGAATGCTTAACTGTAATGTTCAATCTGATCTCTACCTTGCGGTCATTCCAAAAAGACAAAAGTATGAGGGTCGGTCTGCCTGGTTGGGTGGCTCTAAAACAGATGCCGCTGGATTCCAGCAGAGCTGTTTTTTGTCTCGTGATCTTAGCAGCGGGGAGCTTTGATGGATTGCACGAAACATTTTGGTGGCTGGCGAAGATAGGGATCAACCCACTTGAATTTCCAGGTCGTTCTGCCGTTATTTGGACGACATCCATAGGGTTAATAGCGGCAATCTTGCTTCTGCTCCTGATTTACTCGGCAGCGATCTGGGTTGGCTTAACGGCCCTCAAAATGCGTAAGGATTCAGCGAATATAACTTTCTCTCATTCATTCAGGATATTTTCAATAACTCTGTTGCCGATCGCCCTTGGGTATCACTTTGCACACTATCTTGTGACCTTCATGGTCCAAATAAAGTATGTACTGTCGACTGCATCTGACCCGCTTGCTTTTGGATGGAATTTGTTTGGTCTTGGCGCAGTAAAGGTAACCACTGGTTTTCTGAATGTACCGGAAACAGTCAAGATAATCTGGCTTACCCAAGCGTTTGCGGTTGTTTTCTCGCATGTGCTTTCAGTTTTGATGGGTCACAATATAGCTGCTCGTTTATATAGCAATAACAAAGATATAGCTTTAATCCAGCTTGGATTGTCGACCTTGATGATTGTTTACACAATCTTCGGGCTTTGGCTTCTTGCGAGCCCACGCGGTGTATGACTTAAAAAAGCATTGGACATTTTGTTAGTACACACACAATAATGAAATTATTAAAGCGGCAAAAATAATGACCGCATTGCCAACAAGGGAAGTTAATAATGACGTACAAGATAAAAAATACATCGAAGATTAGCCGCCGTTCTACTCTGCTCGGCTTGGGTGCGAGTGCCGGCGCTTTGGCGTCCGTTGGTGCCTTTCCAGGCGCAATGGGATTTGCACAGGCCCAAAGTTCTGCTCCAATCAAGATCGGCTTTCAAAAACATGCCACTGGTATCGGTGCTGCGTACGGGCGTTGGTATGATGCGACAACAACAGCTGCCGTAAAACGTATCAACGATAATGGCGGCATCAATGGTCGCCCAGTTGAAGTTGTTGTTGAAGATGATGGTACTGATCCAAGCCGTGGAGCTGAAGTACTAGAAAAATTTGCGAACCAACATAACTGCGATGTGGCCTTCGGGACCTTGTTTAGCCATGTTGTGATTGGCTCTGCTCCGCGTGCTGCGGAATTGAAGTTACCTTACTTTGTTGTCTCTGAAGGGCACCACGTCGCGAGTGGCGGTTTGAACCGCTATACCCTGCAGCCTGGTATTACTGACGTTAAAAGCCAAGTTCAGTCGATGGCCCCTTTTGTTGCCAACAACTTGGGTAAGAAAGTCACGATGATCTTCCCTGACTTTGCTTTTGGTCATGACCACCGCGACTTCTTCACTAAAGCTGTCGAGGCACAGGGCGGCCAAGTTATCGCACATATCGCCGTACCGCCTACTGAGACAACATTCACACGATACTTTCCGAGCATCCCGCGTGACACGGACGTTATCTATCACGTTATGGTCGGCCCTGCGGTTTTGACTTTTGTTAAAGAGCTTGGAGAATTCTTTGGACCAAGCCGCCCTGAAATTGTTGGTTTCATCGACAGCCTTGAAGCTGTAGATATCAACAGTTCTGGCCTAGAGTTTCTTGAAGGAACTTATTTTTGGGAAGGAATGCCGCGTCATGCTCAGGCAAGCCAAACTGAATTCGACAAGGCTTATCGCGCCGCCGTTGGTGTGGATGACAGAGGTGCGTCGCTTGATGACCCAGCCGATGTTTCAACCTTTGCACACATGTTTGGATGCTGGGAAACGCTGAATATCATCAAAGCAGGTATGGAAAGTGCGAACTATCAAGGGCCACAAGATCGCAGCAAGTTGATTGAAGCGGTTGAAGCTATGACTGATATGCCTGAATCCGAGGATCATCCGCAGGGTCCAAAACGCTTTAACGGCAAAACCCACCAGACCTTTGGACAACAATATATTACCAAAGTGACCGATGGGAAGCTTGTTTTGGAGCACACAGCCTCCATCGACGATGGACTCTACGAAGACGAAGTCGACTACACTAAACAGTCGTTCTAAGCTTAAAAACTGAAAAGTAGGAATACCAGATATGGAATTTGGACCCCACCTGATGCTCGCCTCCCTTGAGGGTGCGGTCATTTCAGCAATACTCGTACTTACTGCAATGGGTCTAAGCATAGTTTTTGGTGTGATGCGTATTGTGAACGTAGCGCATGGTGAATTTTTCATGCTTGGCGCGGTCCTTGCTTGGTACATAACTACTTTTCTTGGTGGTCATCCTGCTCTTGGCTTCGGCGTTGCGCTCATAGTTGCGCCGTTGCTTGTTGGTTGCTCGGCAGCCTTTGCTGATCGAGCTATCTTAAAGAGAATCAACTATGATCCTGATCGAACGATCGTTGCAACAATTGGGATGCTTTACATAATTCAACAAACAACGTTGATGACATTTGGCCCCGAGGCGCGTCCCGTTGAGGCGCCGTTCAATCACCGACTTTCTTTGCCGTGGTTTGAGTTTGGCGAGAACGGCTTTGTGATGACTTGGCCATGGGGATTAAGCACAACAAGCTATAAACTCTTTGTAATTATCGCTGCTTTGACTGTGTTGATAGCATTGTGGCTTTTCCTGACCCGTACAAAAATAGGTCTAATTATGCGCGCGACCCAGCAAGATAGTGAAATGGCTCAGGCGTTTGGCGTTCCGGTTGGTAAAGTATATTCTTGGGTGTTCGGGCTTGGCGCTGGATTGGCCGCGCTTGGTGCTGTCCTTGTAGTGCCCATCCAGCAAGCCCATTATCTGATGGGGCATGATCCACTTTTATTGGCATTCATTGTTGTAATCATTGGCGGCCTCGGGAGCTTGCCAGGAACAGTCATTGCAGCACTTCTTATAGGAATGAGCGACGGTATTATCTCAGTCTTCTTTTCTCCAACACTTGCTAAAATCATTGCGACTTTTCTTGTCGCAATGGTGTTAGTATTTCGCCCTCAAGGGCTTTTGGGGAAAACTGTTCCATGACATCTTCCGCTAAATCGAACCTGCTCCATTTTGGGATGTTGGCAGGTCTTGTAATTTTGTTCTTCATTTTGCCGATCTACCATGTTGGTGTGCTATCTCGGGTTATGGTTATGGCCATTTACGCGATGGGTTTTAACTTATTGTTCGGCTACACGGGCTTACTAAGTCTTGGGCATGCAATGTTTTTTGCGGCCGGTATGTATGGTTTTGGCCTTGCAATAAAGTTTGGCGGGTTTCCGGTACCGGCAGCGTTTGTTGTCGGTTTGATGTCGGCGGCACTGTTGGCGCTTGTAGTGGGGCTTTTGGCGCTACGAACTGCTGGCGTGGCATTTATGATTGTCACATTGATGTTCGCGCAGACCGCATATTTAGTTGTGCTTTACTTCGGGAAATATACGCGAGGGGATGAGGGTTTTATTCTACAGCAAGCCGAACGTTCCTTGTTTGGATTAGACCTTACAAGCGAGACGGGTCGGTATTTCACAGCCTTCACCTTGTTTGCAGTTTGTTTTATTGCGTTGGCAAAGTTGGTTCAGACCCCATTTGGTAAACGGCTTGTTGCAATCCGCGAGAATGAAGAACGCGCACGGATGCTTGGGTATGACGCAGGAAGGTATAAGCTTTATGCTTTGATTGTTTCTGGGACGGTTTCTGGCCTAGCGGGTGTTTCTTATGCGCTGCTATTTGGCTATATCGGCGCAACCTTTTCGACCGTTCAGTATTCTATCTTCCCATTGCTTTGGGTGCTTCTGGGAGGGGCAGGGACGACAATAGGGCCATTTATTGGCGTGCTGTTCATGTTTTACCTCATTGATATCTCAAGTGGTTATACGAATGCCTACATGCTTATTGCCGGTGTCGTCCTTGTACTTCTTACAGTCTTTGCACCCAAGGGCATCGCTGGAACCTTGAAAGCGAGGGCTTTCCCATGGTTGCCATGAACATATTAGAAACCAAAGGTTTGACTAAAACCTATGGTGGCCTGAAGGCAAACACTGATATCGACTTCAAGCTGACAAGGGGCAAGGTTACGGCACTGATTGGTCCTAATGGTGCAGGGAAGTCAACATTTGTTGGCATGGTGAGCGGACGCACAGAAGCAACACGAGGAAGCGTTTTATTCGAGGGTGAGGATATTAGTCACTTGCCAGCGCACCGTCGCATCCAACTTGGTCTTGCTTATACATTTCAAATCACGTCAGTTTTTCGTGGCCTCAGTGTTTATGAAAATGTCGAATTAGCAGCTGGTCGCACACTCGCAGATCGACCAAGCCTGTTGAAAGCTAAAGTCAATTCGGTTTTGGAACGCGTTGGCATCTCAGACAGATCCAATCAAATTTCTGGTGACCTAAGTTATGGCCATCAGCGTATTCTCGAGATCGCTATGGGACTGGCACAGGATCCTAAACTGTTCATCCTTGATGAGCCGACGCAGGGTTTGGCTGAAACCGAAGTTGACGCGTTCATTAGCCTAATCCGGTCTCTTGCAGGCGAGACCACAATTTTGCTGATTGAACATAATATGAAAGTCGTTATGGCAACGGCTGATTTCATAACTGTTTTGGATCAGGGCATGGTTCTCGCCGAGGGTAGCCCAGAAGAAATTCATGAAAATGCTGCCGTTCAATCGGCCTATCTTGGAACAAATGTTGATGCTTGAAGTTAAAGATATCCACGTAGCCTATGGGCCCGTCAAAGCGCTTTATGGCGTTTCTTTCAAGGTACAACCGTCCGAGATTTTGTGCTTGTTGGGCCGAAACGGTGCCGGTAAAACAACAATCATGAAATCCATTATGGGACTGCTACCAGTGTCTGAAGGCAGCGTTTCGCTCGAAGGTGAAAATCTGAATACACTGCCTGCACATTTGGTACCAAGGCGGGGCATAGGTTACATTCCTCAGGGCCGCAGGTTATTTTCGGAACTGACAGTTGATGAAAATATCGAGATCGGGCTGATGACACGCAAACAGGGTGCAGATACCCGTGAGTGGGTATTAGATCTTTTCCCTCGATTGCGTGACCGGCTTACCCAACAAGCAGGGACATTGTCGGGCGGCGAACAACAAATGTTAGCGACAGCACGCGCGCTTTGCGTAAGGCCAAAGGTTTTATTGCTGGATGAACCAACCGAGGGCCTACAGCCTTCGATGATCGTACAGATTCGCCAAGTCATCGTGAAAATGAAGGAAGAAGGCATCGCTATCGTATTGGTCGAACAACGTGTGGACGCAGTCCTTTCAATTGCAGATCGTGTGACCTTTATTGAAAGCGGCAAAGACGTAGAAACAACCACTGCTGCCGCACTTCGAGATGACCCTGATAAGCTAAGCAGATACTTGGGTGTCTGACACTTAACCCTGCTAGTAAATTACGTCCCACCAGGGAACATGACTAACTACAAAACACGAAAATGACCTATGTTTTAGGTAGGCAATTTTTTTTCGTGAACGTGGATTTAAATCACAGCTTAAAACGTGTTGATATTGTTTAGATGAGAAACTGGTCACCCGAATTAAAATAGGAGTGGGCAGGGCACGCAATGTGGATCGTTTCCATTCCTCAATCGACAAAAGCACGTTCGACAACAAATGTGTCAGGCCGGTTGTTCGAACCCTCAGCAAGACCGAAGCCTATCAAAGCTGCTTTGGTGTCATGCAACATCGCCATCGAACCGCATATCATGCCGCGGTCAATCTCTGCCGAAATTGGTGGAACCCCAAGATCAGTGAACACTTTGCCCGACGCCATTAGATCTGTGATCCGTCCTTGAAACGGATAATCTTCCCGGGTCGTGGTGCTGTAAAGTCGCAAGCCCTGGGCGAACTCTCCGCACAGGGGGTCGTCTTTCACTGCGGCGACCAGTTGCTGGCCATAAGTCAATTCTGCGACTTTGCGGCATGTGTGTGTGAGAATAACCTCATCAAACTTTTCATAGGTATCTGGATCGCGTATTAGGCTGGCAAACGGTGCTATACCGGTACCTGTTGAAAACATCCAAAGACGTTTTCCTGGTAGTAGGGCGTCGTTAACAAGTGTACCCGTAGGTTTCTTACGCATCAGCACTGTATCGCCCACTTTGATCTTTTGAAGATACTCGGTCAGTGGCCCGTCTTCTACCTTGATCGAATAAAATTCGATCTCTTCGTCCCAACTCGGGGATGCGATAGAATAGGCACGGAACACTGGCTTTTCTGCATTCGGTAGGCCAATCATTACGAATTCACCTGAACGGAAACGAAAACTATCAGGCCGTGAAATGCGGAATTTAAATAGCTGATCTGTGAAATGCTCAACAGACGTAACTACCTGTGCAAAAATACCAGTTGGAACAGGAAAATCGGTATTTGGTGTATTTATAACAAGGGTCATAAGATGTCCTTTTTAACTGACGAGAGGATTTTCAGAGAGTAAAGATAGTTTATCTGGCTTATCAGCCCAATCGTCTGCATCGCTTGGAGGTATACCTTTTTCGCCAATGTTACGCCATATTTCTGATTTAGTACGATCCACTTTTCTGCGTTGGGATCAGTATCGGGAACGATGCCATCAACAGGACATTCAGGTTCGTAAAATGCGCAATCGATACGTTCTTCAGTATTGATGCCGATTATATTTTCGCTCTCATAAAAGTAATCTACTGGACAGACTTCTATGTAGTCCTGATATTCACAGTTCATGCAGGCGTCAGTTACTAAGTATGTCATGTGCTAGCCATTTTCATTTGCATACGAATGAATAGTAGAGTTTACTTTGTCGTGTCAATGCTTGTTGTTCTGGGCTACTGGCCAGCAATAAAACAACTTGACGAGACAACAGAATAATATTCGTATACAAATGAAACAGGCGGACTTCAGGAGGGCATATTTTGCAAAAGTTAGTCATTAAAAATATTGGACAGATTATTTCTGGGAAACTTGAAGAACCAATTTTTGATGGAGATTGCCTCATCGCGCTGGATGGTAAAATTTCTGAATGGGGATACGAAAACAACCTTGACTGTGAGGGGGCAACGACCCTTGTTGATGCCCACGGAGTGACCCTTTCACCTGGTTTGATCGATAGTCACATCCATCCGGTTGTTGGCGATTATACGCCGCGTCAACAGCAACTTAACTGGATTGACAGTACATTGCACGGTGGTGTGACGACATTGATTTCAGCTGGTGAAGTTCATATGCCGGGTCGCCCCAAAGATATCGTGGGCCTTAAGGCGATGGCTATTGCATCCCAGCGTTGGTACGAAAATTTTCGCCCCTCTGGCGTAAAGGTTCATGCAGGCGCGCCTGTGATCGAACACGGAATGATCGAGGAAGATTTCAAAGACTTGGCTGACGCTGGCGTAAAGTTGCTGGGCGAGGTTGGTTTAGGTACCGTCAAAGACGGCACTACTGCGCAGCAAATGGTGGGTTGGGCGCGCAAGTATGGCATCCAAAGCACAATTCATACCGGTGGCCCGTCTATCCCGGGCTCAGGTTTGATCGATGCTGACATGGTGATTGAAACCGGTACGGACATTATTGGTCACATCAATGGTGGGCACTCCGCACTGCCCGATGATCAAATAATTTGCCTATGTGAAAGTTGTTCTTCAGCGTTTGAGATCGTACACAATGGCAACGAACGTTCTGCGGTGCTGGCGCTTAACACAGCCCGTGAATTGGGCAAACTGGATCAGGTTATTTTAGGCACGGATGGCCCTGCGGGTTCAGGCGTCCAACCATTGGGAATTTTAAGAATGGTTGCTATGTTGTCCGCCTTTGGGAATGTTCCGGCGGAACAGGCGTTCTGCTTTGGCAACGGCAATACATCACGCCAGCGCGATCTTGACACTGGATTGATCGAGGTTGGAAAGTGTGCTGATTTTGTGCTGTTGGACCAAGCTCAACATGCCCCCGGAAAAACGATGCTTGAGTCTGTTCAACTGGGAAATTTGCCAGGTGTTGGTATGACAATCATTGACGGCAAAGTTTGTTCTCAACGCTCTCGCAACACGCCCCCAGCAAATCGCTTGCCTGAGCAGATTTTGTGAGTGCGCCACTTGCGAGCCTGAAGGTCATCGAACTTGCTAGGGTTTTAGCAGGGCCTTGAATCTGACAAACCCTGTCTGATCTTGCTGCTGATATTGTTAAGACCGAAAGCCCTGCGGGCGATGGCACCCGTAAGTAGGGGCCTCCATTCACCGATCATGAAGGTGACCAATACGCAGCATATTTCCAGTGTACCAATCGTGGAAAAACTAGCCGTACTATCGACTTCAAGGACGAAGTCCAACTACGGCAATTGTACGAATTAATTGCAGGTACAAATATCGTGATTGAAAATTTCAAGGTAGGTAGCTTACGCAAGTGCGGTTTAGATTTAGAGATATTGCACGAATGAACCCACATTTAGTATACTATTATATAAATTTTTGTACGGGATGGACCGTACGCGCATCAGGTAGGGCATGATTTTCTTATACAAGGTGTGTTGGGTATAATGGGTCTGACAGGAGACCCGAGTGGTGAATCTTAAAAGATTGCTTTTGCTTTTGCCAATATATTTTCTGCCTTTGCGGTGTGATAAGAATTTAGGCTGCATTGGCGGATCGGGCCAAGACTGGCATTGGCCAACAATTAGAAATTTCTTTGCTAGATTGCATGACGGGTGTTTTGGCCAATTAGGCGGTGAACTTTCTTGTGTCTGGGGAACTTCCAGCCCGATTAGGCAACGCCAATCCCAATATTATTCTGTATCAAGCTTTTGGAGTTCTGATGGGTATATTATTGTGGATGCGAGAATGACCGGTAGTTTCAAAAGTTATATGAAACGCTGGGGTTGTCCAAATTACCAAACAATCCCGACATTAGTCCAAATCTGAAACTTATCGAAGATCGGGATTCTTTGATCAAGGTTTTATAAGTAGCTTTCAATGCGTGGACCAAGCAAGATGGTCTTACGGCTTTAGTGCATGCTTTTGTGCCTGCAGGCCCAATTAATAATGTTGAAGTGGCATTTTCCGGTTCCCAGATCAAGGACCGTGCGATGCATATTGTACCAGCAGATTTACCGGGCCTACGCATGCTGATTTTGTTCTCTCGGCCAAGTTTGAGCTTAGAAAACACCTCTCCAGCTTTGTAAAAATCACTATGAGATCTTGCGGAGCAAACTCACCAAAGTGACACGCTCTTTGGGGGTTAGTGGAGCAATCGTTTCACTCGTAATGAGCAGGCCCGTGGCCCTCAAATCTAATACGAGAGCTTTGCCATTTGCGGTCAAAGAGATAACTGTCCGTCGTTTATCAACGTTGTCTGGCTGCGATTTAATAAGATCCTTCGCCTTCAAACGATCAACCACGCCCTTAATTGTAGCAACGTCCATGGCAGCAAGCCGGCCTAAGTGATTTTGAGAAACTTCCCCAATTTCAGCTACGCGGATTAAGGTCGTAAACTGTGTAGGCGTCATGCTTTCAACGGCATACTTTTGAAAGATTACAGAATGGCGCTGGCTAGCAAGGCGTAGCAAGTAACCAATCTGGTCCTCCAAAACGTATTCGAGTTCGGTCTCTTTGTGTACAACTGAGTTCATAATGCCTTTTATTATGTTCTCCTATATTTGACAACGATGGCTTATTTTATCTCAAGCCGTCATTGCCTTTGATATCCTTGTGGGCCAATCCGCCAACGCGCGGCAAGGGGCGACCACTATCTGTGACTGCGACAGCAACCAAAATTTCATTTGCGCGTGGTGCATCATTTAGGCGTACTTCGATACCATCAAAATGACTGCGGACATAAGCCGCATCTTTATGGCCTAAAGGCACATCAAGCACTTGTCCTGGACTACCCATTTTCTTGGATGAGGCAACAAGAGCTGTGCCTTTTTCGACAGCGACACGCAATGGCGTACCAAGTTTCGGGTGAAGGATTGCGGCTGCGTGTTCCAATTCACCATTTTCACCTACCATAGCTGATTTGCCGTAGCTCTCCGCCTGAGCGGGTGCAATCCCCAGAGCTTGCACACATTTGTCCCCAAGAAGCGCACCCAACTCAGCACCGATGTCCATGAGTGCTGTAAGGTCTTCTTGATATATGCCCGCAAACGGGTTTTCGATAACGGCCACTGCAACAGCTTTGCGGGTGGCGGGCGAAATCTCGCGACCTATTTCGCGGTGTGTTTCTTCAATATTTATGGCGATTTTTCTTATCTTAGCGCTCATCTCAAACCATCCTTTCCAATGATATCCGCGACGTCTAAGCCGCCAGCTCTGTTGTGAATGCGCGGACCGGTACTCATCACAAGCGCAAGGACCATCTCATTGGCGCGAGGAGTATCGTTGCTACCCACTTCCATCGAGTCAAAATGGCTACGCACATATGAAGCGTTGATATGAGTGATTGGAACATCCAAACGTCCGCCAACACCAGTTACTTTCTTGGTTGACGGTACGATAGCGTTTGAATCTGCTAACAGCTGGCGCATCGCGTAACCACCTGGCGCATGCCACAAAGCCCCATGTTCCAGCTCACCGCCTTCTCCAATTATAGCGCCTTTACCATATCCTTCGATTTGATCAGCTCCGCCAAGTATATCCAATAAACGCTGGGCCATACTGAGGCCAAGGGGCTTCAGGCTTTCCATAAAGCCCTGAATTTCAGGTTCATACCGTCCCGAAAATGGATTTTCTATGATAGCTAAAGCAGCGGCTCTGCGCAACGTTTTTTCAGGCTTCGGACCGCCCTCATGAAAAACCTCTTCGATGGAGTAGATCATTTTACGTACAATGACGTCAGGCATAATTTGGAGTCCTTTGGGTAATTGTTAGCTGCGAGGGGCAAGTGGTGTCAGATTGACCTTGTAGGAAAAGGGCGGCACCTGAAATAAGATCGCGCTGGATGTATCTGTCCGTTAATGCACGGCCATACGACAAGGCATTTATCTTCTCGTTCACTGAAAGTGGACCGCACCCAACTACAATAGGTAGATCGCCAAGATCACTGGTGTCGTCCAAGTGAGAAGCAGGTTTACGAGTGATTGCAGCGTGCTCTGGAAGGTCTATAGAATTAGCAATTAAAGTTGCGGCTACATCAGCGCTGGCGGCGTTGGTCGCAAGCACCGTGACACTGTCTGCAATGCCTAGACTGAAACTGCGGCCGTGACGGCCACTGGTCGCTATACCTCTGATCGGGTCATCATAGTCAATTGTTATACGCCCAAGGTCACAGAAATCATGCCCTGCCATCGCAAGAGTAAACGAGTGGCCTTCAGCCAGATGTAGTGCAATATCACCGCCATTATTGACGTAAGCGCGGGACAAAGACACTGTCTGCATCGCCCCTAAAACTGTATCCGCAACGCTGCCCGCAACAGCGGCCATCCGCGTGACAAATGCATCCTGTGCGAAAGGTCTAACGGCCTGATCCATGCGTTGTGCGACATGGCCAAACGGCATTGGGCAGTCGATGTTAATCGGTAACTTTAGGTTGGCTAGTTCAGAAACGAGTTCCTCAAGAACCGTGGAAAACCGATCTTTAGCCACCTCAAAAGCAGCCTTCCTGTCGCCATCCGCACCGATGATTAAATCGATAGGACCATGCTGCAAATGCAGGCGTTTGCCGCAGGGGAGTATGTCTGCGTGTGCCTGCATTAGGATTTGTCGCCGTTCGGCCAGCGGTAGTTGGCACGTGACATTGGGTTATGACCTTGGATATTTTGTTTTACCCGTCTCAAAGTATCCGTTTGGATAGTATCGACTGGCCTCATCTCATCCATGTGCCCGCCCAATGTACTATAATCGCTAACCCGTAAGGTGAATTCAATCGGGGCAACCAATGCGGGGGTTGGAACATACCCAAAGGAATCTGATGGCATGTCTAAAACATCAACCATTACAGTGATACCACCACCGGGCCAAACATACGCATCCGCCCCGCCGCAGGACACGTGCGTTAAAGAGTTTTTTACTGATCGTGTAAGGTGCACCGGGTTTTCGGTTACGCCTGCTCTTAGGCTGCCACCAGCTCCCCCCATAAACAAAACTGAACAAACTGAAGGTTCACAGTTCTCAGCGATTGATTTCGTCGCAACGCTTAACGCATCAGGCATATCGGCGGGTTGGGGTACCAAGTTAGCATCAAGTTCAAAATAACCAGATTGTTCGCCCGTTGTTGATAACATCAAAAGCCTCATGCCTTCGGTTGCTATCTTCGGATTGAATGGTCCTAGAATTTTTAACGGATCATCCAAATCGGTACCACCCCAACCAGTCCCTGATTCCGCCACTTGGAAATATCGACCGGGGGTCGAGCGACGGCCAATAATCTTGATACCCGTTGGTGGCACACCCAACTCTTTGCCAGCTTGGTGTTCAGACAGTACGCCCGTGATGTGATCGTCAACGACGACAACATCATCGGCATGATTGAGCCACTGTTTGGCAAACATACCAATTGCGGCTGAGCCACATCCAACGCGCATCAGCTTTTCTTCGTCACCGTTAATGATTGGCGCTTTGCCTGCCTGCACGACAACGTCTGTTGTGTGACCGGCGTCTCCGATGGTCAGCGTAACTGCCTCGCGGTTACACAAGCGTAGAAGGGCGTCACACGTTACACGGCCTTCCTTTTTTGATCCGCCAGTAAGATGTTCGACGCCGCCCAACGATAGCATTTTAGACCCATATTCTGTTGTCATTACATGACCGATGGGTTCACCATCCACCCAAATAATATCGCGTTCATCGCCTAGGTGCCGGTCTGTGTCGATTTTGACTTTCACACCACAATAAGAAAAAATTCCCTCAGTTACGATTGTAACCATGTCCACACCATCGACTTCTTGGCTGACAATGAAGGGGGCTGGTTTGTAGTCGGGGTAGGTTGTACCGGCGCCAACAGCGGTGATAAAAGTGCGATCCCCTTTGATGATATTACCGTCCCAATCTTCAGGTGAGCCGTCTTTCATGAAAGGCACCAGCTTTTGTTCTGTGCTTTCGATGATGGTAAGCGGATCAACCCGAATAAGGTTACCACTCTGATTGGCGTACCTGTCACAGGCCCCCGATTTACCATCCGCAATAAAACACATTACGGGGCAAGCATCGCAGCGGATTTTCACTGGTTTGATTTCAGTCATTTAACTTGGCTTTTATGGCCGCCCGAACGCGCGCGGGCGTCGCTGGAACTTTGGTAATGCGCACGCCAACGGCATCATAGATGGCATTCAGAATGGCTGGTGCTGTCGGGATCAACACGTGCTCACCAAGCCCTTTAGCGCCATAGGG
>CEST01052462.1_pt1 | contig 14854 bp, 7 predicted proteins | sample 326921 | NCBI WGS metagenome assembly CEST01 (sample SAMEA2621509, study PRJEB7988) | marine metagenome | biome: marine biome (ENVO:00000447); feature: surface water layer (ENVO:00002042); material: "saline water (ENVO:00002010), including plankton (ENVO:xxxxxxxx)" | depth 5 m
ATTATTAGCCTGTTATCCCTAGCGTACCTTTTATCCGTTAATCGATAACTCTATCAATAGATACATATATTATCGGGTCACTATGGCAGGCAAAAATTTCATTTTACCCTTTTTAAATTCGTTAATTTAAAAATCAAGTCTAATTTTATCCATTATAATACTCGCATAAAAATATGCTTTACTAGACCATTGCACACCTCCGTTACTTTTTAGGAGGCCACCGCCCCAGTGAAACTAGCATCCTTAAAATATCGTGACCGTTTATTTATTGGTCTCTTAAATTTAAATTTAAAGAATGTTGGTCCAAACGAAGAGACTTCTCCCAACAATTAATCAGATTTAAATTAATTTAAGGTTCTAGTAAAGGTGCATAGGGTCTTTCCGTCCCGCTGTTCACATTAGGCATTTTCACCTATTATTCAATTTCACTGAATTATAGCTGGAGACAGTGAGGCAGTCGTTACGCCATTCATGCAGGACGGAACTTACCCGCCAATGAATTTCGCTACCTTCGGACCGTCAGGATTACAGCCGCCGTTTACTGGGACTTAAATTTTAGGCAATACCTACCATCTTTTATCTTACAGCACTGGGCAGGCGTCAGACTCTATACATCATTATTAAATTTCGCAGAGTCCTGTGTTTTTATTAAACAGTCGCTACCTCCTCTTTTTTGGTGGACCTAAAGGCTGCTTGTAGTAGTATTAAAATACTTTTACTCGCATATATTGCCCAAAGTCCCCCCCTTATCCCGAAGTTACAGGGTCAATTTGCCGAATTCCTTCAACCATATTCTTTCAACGCCTTCGTATTTTCAACTCACCCACCAGTGTCGGCTTTTATATATTTTTTACTAATATAGACTTACACTAAGATTTCTCAGAGTGCCCCTTGTATTAGTCCTAACGTATTTCTTGTTTAAAGCTTATTAACCCCTACTACCCATACAGGAGGAGAGGCTGGTTATCTATAATTGTAATAACCCTAATAAAACCCTAAAGTCGTGATAGGAAGCCCATTAAATATCCGGCATTGGCCATTTTTTAAGGGAATATATTTCAGGTTACGGATATCCCTAGTAACCTAACTTTAGGGTTTTCGGCGACTATGAATCACACATTGTTTAACGTTACTCATACTCGTATAATTGACTTTGAGTTCTCCAACTAATCTAACAATTAATCTTCAACAAAAAACAAAGCACTCCACTACCAATAAAAATTTATTTTAAAAATTCGGCTACCCATTTAATTGCCTCTACATTATCAAAACTTACTTACTACTGCATATATTATCAGTATGCTAAATTAACCTAGTAAGTTGTTACTCTTTTTTTAATGAATGGCTGCTTCCAAGCCTATCCCCTAGGTAATATAGTAATTAAACTTTTTTCCAATTAATGTGTATTAAGCGCCTTATTTTTTAATCTGGGCTGTTTCCCTCTTGACGTATCACCTTTGCGCGATTACGTCTGATTTAGTGTATTAATTAGTCTTAAATTCTAAGTTTCTCGAAATTGTGCCTAATAGTCAAATTACATTATTTAAAGATAACTTTACCTTAAGTAATAATCACACTAACAATACTTAAATATTTTTCGTGGAGAACCAGCTATCACTAACCTTGATTGGCCTTTCACCCCTAACTACAAATCATCCCAGAATTTTGCAACATTCACGGGTTCAGCCCTCAAGTAAAACTATCAGCTTGTTCATAGTTAGATCGGCTAGTTTCGGGTCTAATACCATTAACTTTGTATATTACGTTAATTGCGCCTACCTAAAATTAAGCTTGCTAATGATATTAACTTACGAGTCCATTATGCAAAAGGTACGCTATTACCTAAGCTTTAACAGATTAAACACTAAGTTTCAGGTTCTATTACCTTTTCTTTTATAATAACTTTTCACCTTTCGTTCACACTACTCTTCTCTATTGATACTAAACTTCTTAGCCTTCGAAATTGATTTTCCGATATTCAATCACATAAGTTCATTTTACAACCTACTCATACTTTACCGCAAAATACATGCTCTAGTAAGTAAAATACTAATCAACTTTTTTAGGGTAGTTTTTAAAAAATCTGATAATATAACAGATCTTGTTAAATAATACCGATGCGTACTCGTGAGTCTTGACTCAATTTAAAAAGATTTTAAGGGTATAAGAGGGGTTTATTAAGGTAAATCTAAAACGTAGTGACGTAAAAGTAAGTATAGTAAGGTTTCTGTAGAAACTAATTAAAAATTTTGGACTTAAGAATTGGTACGAGTCTGAAAAACGGGAAATGATTTTTAAAAAGGGCCTTAACGAAAAGGTCAAAAAGACGGCGTACATAAAAGCAATGTAAAAATCACCGGAATCTAATAACTCTAACCCAAACTTTTCGGTTATTAGAAATCCAATAAAACCAGCGAGAAGGGCAGCTATACCACCTGAAACCATATCGTACTGAGGGCACCTAGAGTACTTGAGCTTGGTATAAATCTTCTCTTTGCGTAAAAAAAAAATGTTGAAGTTCGTTAAAAGGTTTAATAGGGCAAATTGCTGGTGAGAGCTATTTGTAGAAAAAATAAATGACTTTGAGTTTAACCAAGTACTTTTTGTAAAGATCTTTGGTGCTGAGTTTTTTTTTGCTAAGTGTGGGTAGACCAAGACTCAGTAAGGGGAAAGTGATTTTACAGTTGAAGAGGAAAAATCTAAAATTAAATGTGCGGGATATTTCATTAAATTAAAGGAGCTTAAGTTGTTCTTTGAGGTTTTTGGGGTAGTATAAACTAGGGAATTTACTGACTAAGAGGCGGTTACCTGCCCCCAGTCCTCGGTTAGGGGTAGTTAGGAGAAAAACGTTATTGTAGATCCACAAAGCTAACCTAGCGTAAAAAAGAGTGGAGGAGAGTTTAAAAAAAAGCAACCCGAGGGGTAACTTAGGGGTTCAGAAGTGGGTGCACAACCCGGAGGGAGTGGTAAGTGTTGTAGGCTTGGTGGTGAGGGGAGCATTTAGTTTCTTACATAGTGTTTTTTTAAATCAAATAGTTTTTTTAGTTGACTTAGAGAAGGGGGTTAGTGTTAATTTATAGGAGTAACTTGAGGACAAGTAATACCATAGGTAGCGTTGGTGACTTAGGTTGGGGGAAAGAAGAATTGGGAATTTCATAAAATTATACCCGTAAATGCGCATTAGGTTAGTTATCTCCCTACTTTTTAATTACTAGCTTATAGAATTTGTGAGTTGGCATTTTACTTTATCTTACTCGGGTAAAATAAGGTTAAAGGAGTTTGTTAAATAGAGATTTAAATTTTTTACGCCTTAGCCTAAGACTTGAAGGACCTATTGAATGTTTAGATTTTGTGTTTTGTTTTTTTTTTATTAAAATAATAGCGTTCGACGAGAAATAAGTAACAGCTCCGTCAAGTCGGTTAATAGGGAATTTTTGTCGTATGATCAGACCTCGACAAATATTACCGCGTTTATTGAACTTGAACTTATAACCCTTATACTCTATCCGAGGAGGTTGGACAATTTTAGCAGAACCCTTAATAAAAAAACCCAAAGTAGTTTTTTTTCTAAAGAATCCTTTGTAAAGATGAAATGTTTGTAATCACTCGACGTTTGTATTATCAGACACGTTTAGTCACGTTTTTTTAGTTATCATAAAATAAGAAGTTTTTTTTTTTTAACCATACCCTCGTTCCCGTTGATGTCGCTTGTTGTTTTAAGAAGTTCTGGTTTCGGATGAAGTAAGTTGCGTTAATTTGTGATAGCATTTGATAATTAAAGAATTGGGAGAAGTTAACGAACGTAAAGATTCGCTTGATTAAAAAAGATAAGAGTATAGAACTAACTATACCGTAAAATAGTACAAAATTAATTAAGAAAAACTCAAAACTATTGTTATAGAAATAAATTTCTCGTAATAAATTTAAATCTGTTACCGATTGCGCGAAAGAAAAGTCATAGTAATTGTACCAAGTCAAGAAAAAAAACCATGTTTTATGAAATCCAGACGTAAAAGTTGAGTCTGTGGGTTGCGACCAAAAGTAAAATAATACTACCAAAGTAATTAGGGTTAGTAAAAATAGGATTGCCTCGCGACTTGATTTATCTAGAGTTGCTTTTTGTTGGGTAAACGTTGAGTAATGCAAAATGAAGATAAAGAAGACTAAACCAACCCCTAAATCGATAACCCATAAAAAACCAATAAAGATATCGCCGTCATCTAAAAATAACCAAACTCCAAGTAGTACTAAATAAATTCCCGCCAAATACCATAGAGATAAAATATTAAATGTACTGATGAAGAAGAAGAGTGTTAGGAAAGATAAGTTTTGTAAAATAAAAATATCACTAAACATTGTTTATAGAATGAGATGCTTTATTATTTTTTAAAAGCGTATGTATAAATTGAAGTTTCTAAAAATTCATAGTTGGTAAATTCAATTTTTCCTAACCGAACTACATTTAAGTTGTTTGCACGAGAAATATATCACCCTTTACGTTGAAGAAACTTATTACGAGCAACTTCGTACAGATAAAAATTTAATCGCGTATTGAATCTAGTTATACCGAATGTGTTACGAGTGACAGCACGCGCTTGACGTAGACTATCAAAAATCATTATAAAAAATGCCATTAGACCCGCTACACTCAATAAATGACCCGCTGATACGATCGCATGTCATCCACCAAGAGAAGCGGGGTAGTCAAGGACTCGTCGAGGCATTCCGGAATACCCTAATCAAATCATAGGGGTAACTGTCATTAACTGACCTATTAAGTAGTACAGGCAATGTAAGTAACCGTAGATACGGCTGTATTTAACTCCAAATATGGAGGGAAAATAAAAATAGAATGCACCGAAGCTTGCAAACATGGCAGACCCCGCAAACATAACATGGAAATGTCCTACGACGTAAAAGGTGTCGTGGAAAAGTATATCCATACCGGTATTAGCGACGGCCATACCAGATATACCTCCGGAAACAAAGAAGAAGATAAATAAAAGCATAAAGAATAATGGTAACTCCATCGCAAAAGAACTATTAGCGATAGTTACACATCAGTGCATAAGTTTAGTTGCAGCGGGGACTGAAATCATAACAGTAAGAGTACTAAATAGCATTCTTGTGGTATGGGATAGACCTACCATATACATATGGTGCCCTCAAACAAAAAAACCTAGGAATGCGATTGTGTACATTGAATAAAGTAAACTAGCTCGAGCGGATACTCGTTTACGTAAGTAGAATGAAAGTACTGTATTATTGAAACCAAAGGCAGGTATCATAATAACGTAAACTTCGGGATGACCGAAGAACCAAAACATGTGTTGGAATAGAACCGTATCACCACCTCCGGAATAATCAAAAAAGGATGTTTGTCAATGTCGATCGGAAAGTAGCATTAGAATTCCGATAACTAACATAGGGTTAGCTGCAATCATCATTCACGACGCAACCATTACTCCTTCAGTAAAAAACGAACGCGCATCTCGCATCTTTCGGTTATTTAAAGTAGATAAATAGCGGTAAGTGACTAAAAAGTTTGCAGAACTAACGATTGATGAGTTGAGAACTAAAAATACTCCCATTAAACCAATATCAACTTTACCGATTGCAGTAAAACGAGTTCTAGCCGAGAATGGGGTAATCATCGCTCATCCAGGTAAAACATCTTTCGCGTTTCTTTCAATGGCTCAAAAAATTCCATCTTCTTCTGTATATCTTTTATAAAGAGTTTTTTGGTGACGAGCGGCTAAGAGTTTACAACGTCATGCTTCTCTAGTAAATTTTAATTGACGTCAATTCGAGAAGATTCGTTGTTGCGCAGAACTCGCTAAGAATAACCTGTTAAATTTTTGATCCAACGCAGTTAAAGCAATTCAACGAGACTGGAAAAAATTAAATGGACCTGAGGTTGCGTTAAGAACATTGTAGAACGGGAAAGTACTTTGTATGTAAGGATTTTTAGAAGATCCTCCTACAGCACCTAGTGTAGTGTAAGTTGATTGGTAAGTTTGGAAATTGTCGTTAAAAATCTCAACGAATTTTTTAGAGAAAAATCAAGATGATTTCCTGATTCCACCTGTTAACTCATTAATAGTTGTAAACAAGTAGGGAGTTACTATAGAATCTTCTTTCGTAAAGTAATTTCCTAGTTTGTAATCGTAGCGAAAAATGGGGTTTAGGTTACGTTGGTAACGCATATTTAATGTTGATTCTGTAAGTAAATTTTGGGAAGTAGTTGTATAGGTATCGATCTGTGTTGGTTGGTTCGTATAATTAAGTAGGTAGGTAGCTTTTTTTAATAGTAGGTTAAAGGAATATTGGGGTACGTAGTGTATGTAAAATTTTTCTAAATCTAAGAATAAGATAAAACTTAGGTGAGATAGGCTAGGAGGGGTGCTGAAGGAAAGGCTATAATTAGGTAATAGCTTTAGTAAATCAAAAAGGACTAAAAGGAAGGTGTCAAAATTTAGGAAGTCGAGTACTTCGTAAGGTAACAGAGTTAAGGGTAAGGAGGTAAAGTAGATTAGTAGCTGTAAGACCAGATTTAAAGTTTGCGCAGTAATAGCGATAATTGATTTAAAAAAATTGGTTCAGAAAACTTCCATATATAGAAAAATTGATCGGGAGCATAGTTGGTCCGCAGCTGTAACGTAAAATGCAGCAAAAGTATCATCTGTTACAATTTGAGGATCTCGGGCTTCTGGTCAATCTCGTGTCAAGAGGTAGTACGTGCTAATAGAGTTTTGCATATAACCATATAAAAATTTGTTTAATAGGGCTAATTTAAAATTCCCTAATCAGGTAGAATAAGAATCGAGGGTTCGGGTACAAGTAAACAAGTTAAATTGAACAAGAGTTTGTCGCTCAATTTCTGACTTAATAAGCGTAATTCAAAAGTGGGAAAATTCGAGATGCGTTAAAAATCCCCGTCGAGTTGAGGTGTAGGATGAACGAAGTGGGTAAAAAATTTGTGTGAAGAAAATTCCCATGTCTGGTAACAGGGTCATTAGGAGGTTAGGGGTGGGGATGAGGTAGTGGAGTAAAAAGTTAACCACAGAAATCTTTAAAGACCCGTTGTAGAAAAACTCATAAGGCGTCCCGAAGGTTTTGTTAGTTTGGGCGAAATACGCGTACCGGCTTTGGTTTACGGTTTGAAGACCGTATTGGTGGAATAGTAATAAACCGTGGTTAATGCTATCTAAATTGTTAGTCTTGAAACGTAGACCGAGAGTAGAGTTAACGATCATTAATCGGTGATCATGGGTATTAATTAAATCAGGGAAAAATCGACCTTTAAGTAAAGCTTCGACTTCTCGTATATTGAAACAGTTCATTCTTTGGTATCGTCTGTCAAGACAAACTAACTGACATAACATTAGCAAACCTCCTGGTAAAAACCAAAACGCTGCACTATTAAGTCTTGGGAATGCTACATCGTGTACTCCTAATTGGGTTGGTAATAAAAAATTACCGAAAGCACCAAAAATTAAGGGCATTATCATAAAAAAAACCATTATAACAGCATGGGCAGTAACTACACTTAAGTACTGTAGACTATCTCCTGCTAAAATACCGACTCCGGGGTAGGCCATTTCTAGTCTAATAATTGTGGCAAGAATCATTCCACAAATACCGGAAAGTATAACAAATCAAAAATAGTTTACTGCTATTCGTTTATGGTTAGTTGTGTATATTCAGTTGTTGACGTAATAAATAACTCGAGCTTTGTTTCATATTAAGGTGTAGTAAAATAGTCCGAAGATATTAATTACTTGGGTTGAGTAGTAAAAAGCTGTAACTGGTGAAGATGTTAAAGTAAAAGAAAATATCGTATTAAACAAAGGTTATAGGGATTAGTACTTCCAAATAAGTCGGTTTGAGTGAATTGACCGATTTGAGCGGTTTAAAAACTTGAAGAAATTAGTATCGGAGTTATAAAGTGAGAGTGATCGAGTTAAGATATGCTGAAGTAGGATTAATACTAAACCTACACCAAACTCAACAGCCGAAAAAATTAGAAAGAAAAACGTTAAAGACAGTAAGTTTAGGTTATCATAAACTAGCCCTAAAAATAAGGTAATGACGTAAAGCGTAATTCACAATAACTCCGCGGTTAGTAGTAAATGCAGGGCGGAGTTAGTAGAAAGTAGGAAAGCACTTAGTAAAATAAAATAAAATAACATAAATGTATTTAAATCACCTAAAAACAAAACTATTTAAATTAAAAAATTGGGAACTTTAAGCAAAGACAGTCAGTCTAGCGGGTAGCTTAGTGAGGGAAGAATATCAATTACATGAAGTGCGTAAACTGAGTTTTGGGGCATTAAAAGTAACGATACCGCCGCTGCTGCTAAAAGCGATAAAAAAAATCGATTGCTAAACGTGGAGCCTACTTTTAAGGGATCCGCGGATCCCTCGAAGGCGTACCCTACGATCAAACTTTTGTAAATAATTGGTACAGGACGAAATAGAATTTTTTTATTTCGTTGTTTTTTGGAAGTCATTTATAGGTTTAATACTAGCGAGGCTAGAGGGTGTTAGTAAGTCTGGAAGTTTTGAAGGAAGTACGTTTGTTTAGTAAGTACTGATCTTCGACGTAAGTTCGGTTTACGGCTTGGATTTCGAAAATAATTAAGTAAACTACATAGTAAGCTAAAAGAACTCGAGCGATTTCGTCGAGAGCAAATAAGAAGAATAGGGAAAATTTAGATCATACAATAAAGTAAAGGGAGAATAAATCAACCGAAAAATCCATTTCGTCCTCTAAGAAAAAGGAACGGTCGTCGTTGTTATCTGTATCGAAAAACATAACACTAAAAATCGAAAAGAAAAGTTCTGAAAAGTACTCGTCGTCGTCGAAATCACAGACAAAGATATAGTAAGAATCTAAAACATCATCTAAAAAATCATAAATGTTTAAACGAAGCATTAAGACCCCAAAACGTAGCATTAGTGCAAAAGTATTAGCCATGTCTTCTAAAAATTGGGTGAATAGCCCGATAATACGAGCATCTCCGCTCGAAGCTTGTAAAAATGAGAAGTAGTGGATTGAGTAACGATACAAAAAGTATACAAAAACTAGTAAAAAGGCATAAAAGGAAGAACCGTGGAAAAACTCTAGTAACTCTTCTTGGTCATCATCAAAAGTAGCGATCATCATTGCAAAGTATAAAACGAAAAAAAATAAGACCTTGAAAGTCGCTTCTAACTGTAACCGTGTTTCACGAGATGCAGTAAAGAGGTAGCTATGAACTCGGACTAAATAAGTTTCAACGGAATTATTTCACTTTAGGATACGGAATGACCCGATAAACAAACCCAAAGCTAAGAAAAAAACGAAGAAAGCGACGAAGTACTCGATAAATTCGGATAATGTTGAATTAAGTGAGTCTTGGAATGTATCGAAAACTGATGAAGGAGATGTACGGATAGTAAAATTTAATCAGTTTAATACAATGTAATCAACTAGAACTAAAGATAACTCAGGGGAGTTTTGAAAAATAAGCATTAAAAAATCTTGATAGTCGGTGAAGAAAAGAAGTTGTAAAGGGAAAAAGTTTGTATAAATAAATCCCATTAAATCTCAAAAAAATATATTTAAGAATTTTTGAGTTGTAAATTTATTTAACGCTTCCAGAGTTAGCATTGTATCTAAAAAAGATGTTTTAGAGTAAAAATCTAAGAAGAAGTGAGTGTTTATAAAGAAAGCACTTGTTAAAAAGGATAGGATGTTAAAGTCGGCAGTTATTAAGTCGAAAATATCGTCTCAATTAAGGGTGTCTTCTAGTCACAATGTATCGTTATCAAGGTATGATTCAAGTCAATTATATTCATTAGGAAATTTCATGAAACACCGTAAAGAGGTTAATTAGTAATAAAACCAAAGCTGGAACCCCAAAACTCCAGTGAAGGTGTGAACTAAGGTTAATGTGTAATTAACGCGATTATCGAAAGTCGCATTACTTGTTTGACCGATTCGGTACATCAGAGTCCTAGTTCTACCATTTCCAGCAATACTGATTTTTCCTTTTAATTTAATCTTCAGCCCCTTAAAGTCTAAGTCCCCAAAATACGGTTTGAATAAAACCCTGACGACATATTTAAGGTAGCGAAAAATAACTCTATATTTCCAAAAACTCATGCGGTAAAGCATTGCCTTAATTCAGTTCGTTAAAAAAGTTGAGTCTTTATTTTTGATAGATAAATAAATGATTCTCAAAGATTCATTTAAGAAGATTTTGGGACCCAAAATTCGTTTAAAACCTATCACCCTTTGACCTCAAACCATGCAACGACTTAAGTCTAAAAACGTAAGTGAATTTTCTATAAAAGGATTAAATTTTAAGTAAACTCTCTTTCCGCTCATTGATTCTAAAAACTGAATTAACGTATATTGGTAGTGAGGTATAACGTTGGGGGTAAATTTACTAAACCCCACGACTCGTAGTATACGTCGATATATCGTAAATTTAACGGCTAAAGCGGGCACAAAGTTTGATAAAAGAGGTGAGGTGGAATTATCGCCTTTTTTTGTACGCGACAATACTTTAAGAAATAGTCCGCTTTGGGTTAATGCCTCAGCTGACAATCCCCCCAATACATATTTAATTAAAATAGGGGCTTCTTTTAAATATAACCACAAATGTAGGTTAGTTATTAATGAGTCTATGTGTAGTTTTTTTGTAAGTAAATTATTAGATTTAGGGAACGTTGGATGCGTTAATGGCTTAAGTGTAAAAATCTTGGGAGTAACTAAGTCTTTTCATTTTAGTGCCTCCATACGAACTCACTCACGTCAGTACCTACGCCGCACTCGCCGTCGTACTCTTCTTGAAATAGTAATGGGTACAAAGTTTTGTGAAAACGCAGGTTTACGGATGTTTAATCACTCGTTTAGTAAAAGCGTGGTAAGTGTAAGAGTCGAAAACTGAAGTAAAAAGTTGCCCCTACGTTTCGAGAAAAAAGAAACTTGGGAGTCTGTCGGTTTTTGTCTTCGATCAATACGATAGTAGTAATGAGAAAAATGTTGCGGTTTCGGAACTGCGTAGGTTATTAAATTTCTGTAAGTTCGACGGAAGATAGCCGATAAGGGTGTTAAAGTTTTATTAAAAAATTCTAAGTAGTACAACGTTTGTAGCGCTTTAAGGTGCTTTTTCGAATTAATGTCGAAAAAAGTCTCAACGTTATCGCTAATTAATAATTTAGGGGTAGTGTTTACCTTCTTAAAATTTTCTCAGAATTTAGGTTGTAGAAATTTTTGAGTGAAATAAGGCTCAGTAAAAAAAGCTTTGGAAGCAAATCTGCTTGAACGGTGGTAAAGTGTTTGGGATTGAAAACAACTGCATACTAACCCAAAGATTTTGTCGGTAGATTGGTGCAGCAAGTTTAGGGGAGTGCTTCGCGGGTCAACAAAAAAGGCCGGCAGAGGCATAGCTTCTGGCACCCAAATTTGAGCCTCTGATCACTGAAATAGAAGAGGGTTTAGGGTAGGTTTCGGTAATTTCGATAAGTACGATTTTTTAGTCACTGTGGTAAATTTGTGGCGCTTGAAAAAAATTTTTTTTTTAACTCTTAAATTATGTAAACGGATTAAGGAGTTTGGTACTTTAGGATTTGCCTTTACCATAACTTTTCTAAATGATCTTCGGAGTATCTGCTTATAAGGAATTCTAAACTTCTGTTTTCGTTTTCTAAGACGACGACGAAATTTTTCGACTTGGGTAAATGAAAGACGAATCAAACAGGAACAGCAGGAATCGAACCTACGCATATGGTTTTGAAGACCATTGTTCTACCATTAAACTATGCTCCTTGTTTTTAGTTGTATAGAATTTTGGGACTATCACCCCTTTAGTTATTTATTCCAAAATATTTTCTATTTTTTTTATTAGGGCTATTGGGGGTTCGCTCACCGCTACTACCCTATATCTCAGTTGATTTATTTTTATTAAAAGTTAATCAGATGTTTCATTTCACTTTTTATAGATAAATTTAATTTATCAATCTCAGTTGAGCCGAAACTCATGATAAATAAAGATTTTCCACTTCTTTTCTTATTTAGCATCTAGGCATCCACTTAGTGCGACGTATCTTAATTTTTTGCTTATAAACTCGTATAAAAACTCTTAAAAATTTTTTAAGTTATGTGTAATCCAACAGCAGGTTCCCCTACTATTACCTTGTGTCAACTTCGCCCAAATTACCACGTCGTTTATCACTCATTAGTATACTTATCTCTAAACGATTGCTCGCTTTGATAAAATAAATTTAATACACTCTGTTTACTATTTTTCAACATTATACAGCATATACTTTTTATTTTTAAGTTACTGGTGGGTAGAATTTCTAACCGTCGTGACTCTTCGGGCGTGATGGGCGGTGTGTGCAAAGTTTGATTCATCATTCACCGTAACATACTAATTTACGATTACTAACGATTCCGACTTCATGTAAACGAGTTCCAGTCTACAATCCGAACTACGGCAATTTTTAAAGATTTGCTTTAACTTTCATTATCGCATCTTATTGTTTTTGCCCTTGTAGCGCATGTGTAGCCCAACATATCTAGACCATAATGACTTGACTTCTCCTTAACTTCCACAAAATAAATTATTATCCTTAGTTTAAAAAATCTAAGAAGTGTAAACTTGTTTTGTTATGCTATAACCCATAAAAATTCTTTTTGAGCAACTTAAGTAAGAACTTAGGTTGTGCCTTCAAAAAGTAGTTCTTATAAAAGATATAGAAAAGGTTACGTTCGTTTAATAACTTAATATTACATTTTACAACACGAACTGACGACAGCCATGCAGTACCACTTAGATTAGTTTCAATATTTTTAATTAAAAATTATATTAACTTCACTCCCTACATTGGTAAGATTACACGCGGATTATCGAATTAAACCACACGCTCCACCGTTCATACAAACTCCCGCCAATCTTTTTAAGTTTTACCTTTGCAGCCTTACTCCCCAGGCGAGACATTTACGCGTTAGCTTATTCACTTAATTTATTTATTAAATATAAAATGTCCATTGATTCACGGTATAAACTTATAGGGTCTCCAATCCTAGTTGATACTTATACTTTAATGGTTCGATGTCAGATTAATAATAGTTAACTGCCGTGGCTGTTGAAAATCTTTATATTCTTTTAGAATTTTATCTCTAGAATATACATATTGTTAACTTCTTACAATCTCTAGTATTAGACTTTAAATGAAATCTTAGGTACGCCTTCGATTTAATCATAAAGTTACTAAACCATCTAGCCATACTTTACGCCTAATAATGACCAGTAACGCTCCCCCTTCAACGTATTACCGCAGCTGCTGGCACGTTGTTAGCCCGGGGTTCTCCTCAAATTTATATGTCATAATTTACATCTGCGCACGAACTTTACAACTACCGTAGTCTTCGCGGTTTGTATTTAAACCTCTCATCCACGCAAAACCCTGGTTCTAACTCTCGTTAATTGACCAATATTCTCCACTGCTGCCAACGGTGGGACGTTTTTCAGTTCCCATGTGACCGATCAATCTTTCAAAACGGCTAAAGGTCCTAGGCTTAGCACTAAAAAAACTAAAAACCTACCTTTATGTAGTTCCCTCCAAAAGCCCTCTAGGTTTTCCCAAAATTTAATTTAACCACAAAAAAATTGATTGATTTGTATTTTGTTAAAAGTTTTAAATTAAGGTTATTTATTTTTAAAATAAACTTTTGGGTAGAATACCACATATTACTCACCAATACACCAAAAAGTTAAAAACATAACTCTTTAAAATTCGCATGTGTCAAGAGATTTTGCACGCGTTCACTCAGAGCCAAAGTCAAACTCATAATTTATAGTTTTTGTATAATCCAATTATTACAGTTTAGTGTATATGCCGAGTTAATCGACTTTTTTATTTAGTTTAACAAGTTTTTTTTGTAGTTTTCTTTTAATACGACCTTTTTTTCGAATTTTTAGTAAATTGTATTGCCTTGATTGATAAAAATAAATATAATTGAATCGAAACTCTTTGTAGTTAAATCGAGTTTCGTCAAACGTAATACCCGAAAGAGGGTCTTTAAAAGCTTTTTGTAAAGGTTCTAATAAATAGGTCATAAGCTCTAAAAGCATAAAGGGTGAGGACTTGACGTAAAGATCTATAAAATCAAGTTGGGTGATGAGTAGGAGTTTACGAATGTACTTCGCTAAAACGATTTTTAGGATCTTGTTTTTTTTGAAAGCTTTTTGGGAGCTGAAGAATCTGGTGAATAAACCTAAGGAAAGGTATAAGTAATTAAGTTTGTATTTATTTAGAAGATTTACAAAAAGTCTTCCTTGACGGAATGTTAGAATTAAAACATAGTAGGGGACATTTAAATCTCGTAAATGATACCGTTGCTTGGAGAAAAATAAATCAAGATAAGGCTGGTCTCAGAGGAAGGAGTAGTAGTAGTAAGCTTTTAGTCACTTTTGTACGACTAAGGATAGTACCATTGGTGGGTGAAGAAGGTGGACTTTGTTTTTTTTATGAATTAAGATATAGAAGAGTGTATTATAATTAAAATACTCAATAGTTGGTTTTGTTATAACGTGGCCTAAGAAAAAATTAATCGACGAGTATTTATGTATTATTGGTTTATCTAAGAAAGTTTGTTTTTTTTTAAGGGATTTAAAAAAAAGTATTTTTTTTAATTTTAATTTAAATAAAAAAGCGGAATGCAAGTAATGAAAAAAGCTGGGTTCGAACCAACGTGAGTTACCTAACAGATTTACAGTCTGTCGCCTTCGACCACTCGGCCATTTTTTCATTTGTTTTTTTTTATGTCATATAAGGCGGTATACACCCCCCCCCC
>CEST01012513.1_pt1 | contig 14686 bp, 10 predicted proteins | sample 326921 | NCBI WGS metagenome assembly CEST01 (sample SAMEA2621509, study PRJEB7988) | marine metagenome | biome: marine biome (ENVO:00000447); feature: surface water layer (ENVO:00002042); material: "saline water (ENVO:00002010), including plankton (ENVO:xxxxxxxx)" | depth 5 m
GAATTATTTGTAATTAATATGACTGTGCAAGAATATAGCCATGCAACACATTTTAATCACAACCCAAAGAGTGAACGTAAACTGCTGCTAAATAAAACAGAGTTAAAAAAGCTGTATAAAAATGTAAAAACATCTGGGCTCACCATTATTCCATTAGTCTTGTTTACCAATGATAAAGGCCTTGCTAAAATAACAGTAGCGTTATGCCGCGGAAAACGAGAGTTTGACAAAAGAGATGACATTAAAGACCGTGACAATAAAAGAGACCTAAGTAGGCTTAAAAAAAGTTTCAATAACTAGGTTCTTACCAGCACCTTAACCAAAGTAAATTTCAACAAAAAGAGTAACAATACTAAGAGTAATTCGTCAGTATAATAAAAGACTATGAAACAGTTAATGACCCTGCTTTTATTAAACATCATTACTCTTGGACAAGCCCAAATTGTTGGAAAAATAACAGACACCAATTCTAAGGCAATACCCTACGTAAATATCTATCTAGAAAATACCTACACAGGAACCACTTCAAATGATGATGGCAATTATAAGCTTGCTCTAGACTATACAGGAAATCACACTATTGTTTATCAGTTTTTGGGTTACAAAACAGTTACTAAAAAAATAACTATTGAAAGCTTCCCGTATATACTTAACATCACTTTAGAGCCAGAGACCACCTCTTTACAAGAAGTTGTAATAAACAATAGTGAAGATCCAGCAAATCGCATCATAAGGGCGACCATAGCCCAACGAAAAGAAAATTTAGCTAGTATTAGCAAATACACTGCAGATTTTTATTCTCGAGGAGTATGGAACGTGAAAAATGCGCCAAAAAAAATACTAGGAGCTACCATAAGAGGTATTGAAGGGTCTCTAGACTCTACAAGAAGTGGTATTATATATCTATCTGAAACTATTTCAAAAATATCATACCAACAGCCTAATGATTTTAATGAGCGTATTATAGCAAGTAAAGTTAGTGGTAATGACAATGGGTTTAGCTTTAACAGCGCCCAGGATGCAACATTTTCTTTTTATGAAAATACTATTGAACTAAACACCGCAATAGTATCTCCAATTGCTAGCAATGCGTTTAATTATTATAATTATAAACTTGATGGTATATTCTATGAGGGAAACAAACTCATAAATAAAATTAAAGTAATTCCAAAAAGACCCAATGATCGCGTTTTTAAAGGAGTTATTTATATTGTAGAAGACCATTGGCAATTATATGGTATAGATCTAGCTACAACAGGAACTGCCCTGCAAATTCCTTTTATTAAAGAGTTGGTCTTTAAACAAAATTTCAAATATGATACCACTCAAAAGTTTTGGGTAAAATTATCTCAAACTCTTGATTTTGACTTTGGTTTTATGGGGCTAAATGGATATGGCCGCTATACATGTGTGTACAGTAATTATGACTTTGAACCTAATTTCAAAAAACGTTCTTTTAGCAACCAAGTGGTGTCTTTTGAACCAAAAGCCAATAAAAAAGATAGTCTTTTTTGGAAAAAAATACGCCCAGTACCACTCACTAATGAAGAACTTAATGATTACATAAAAAAGGACAGTCTTCAAGAATTAAAAGGATCCAAACCATACCTTGACTCGCTAGATCGCATATCAAATAAGTTTAGTGTTACAGATCCATTATTTGGGTATACCTACAGAAATACCTCCAATAAATGGAGGCTAAATTATAAGGGTCCTGGCACAGGGATTTCTTTTAACACAATACAAGGCTATACTAGCAAAGCAGGGGTGACTTTTTACAAATGGTATACAGAAAACAAAACAAAGTGGCTGTCAATAAATTTAAATGCAAGCTATGGCATCGCCCAGGACAGACTTCGTCTTACAGCAGGTATTACCAAAAACTTTAACAAAAAAAATAATTTAAGAATTACACTTTCCGGAGGAAGCAAGCTAACACAGTTTAATGACAGCGAGCCTATTTCACCCCTAATAAATAGCATATCTACACTATTTTTTGAAAGCAACTACCTTAAAGGCTATAACCTTGATTTTGCACAAATAAAATACCGTCAAGAACTTTTTAATGGCCTAGAGACATTTGCTAAATTTGGCTATGAAAAAAGAAGTGCTTTGTTTAATAACTCTGGCCATTACTATATCAATAATAAAGAGCAAGAGTACAGCTCAAACAACCCACTAGCCCCAGAAGATTTTACCACAAAATCTATGGAACAGCACCAGGTGTTTAAATCACAAATTACGGCACGCATTGTTTTTGGACAAAAGTATGTCTCAATTCCAGACATGAAAATTAACATTGGTAATGGACGGTATCCAAGAATTGATGTTACCCTTGAAAATGGACTTGGAGCCTCTAAAAGTAACTTTAATTACTCCCAACTAAGAACAGAGATTTATCAAAATTTTAGTGTTGCAAACAAAGGTGATTTTTATTACAGGTTAAAAGCTGGAACATTTTTTAATGCAGATAACATATCATTTGTAGACTACCAACATTTTAATGGTAACCAAACACAAGTAGGCACAAGCCCAAACTACACAAATGTTTTTAACAACCTACCCTACTATGATTTTAGTACAAATAAAAGTTATTTGGAAGGGCATATAGAACATGATTTTAAAGGTTGGATTCTGGGTAAAATTCCAGGTATAAATACCTTAAACTTCAATCTAGTGGTTGGGGCACACCTATTGGCATCACAAGAGAGAAAACCCTATTCAGAATTCTCGGTGGGGATAGACAACCTTGGGTTTGGTAAGTATCGATTGTTGCGTGTTGATTATGTACACTCTAATTTTAATGGAGCCCAAAATGGAACTTTTGTATTTGGCTTGAAATTTTTAGGACTAGTAGGCTTATAAAATATACTTAGAAAAAAACCCGTATTAATTCTTATTTTCAAGTAAGGGTACAAATCTAAATTCACCAAATGTTTCTTTGTTAAAAGCTGTTTCTGACGTTCTGGTAAATACCGTCATTATTTGAGATGTTTCCCCTACTGGAATCACCAACTTCCCTCCTATTTTTAATTGAGCTAATAATGGTTTTGGAACAAAAGGAGCACCCGCAGTTACAACAATACCATCAAAAGGAGCCTCTTCCTGAAGACCAATATAACCATCACCAAATATGAGTTTTTTGGGGTAATAGCCTTGCTTATCTAAGAATAATTTGGTTTTTTTGAAGAGTTTATTTTGACGCTCTATACTGTATACTAAAGCGCCAATCTCAAGTAATACTGCAGTTTGGTAGCCGCTTCCAGTACCTATCTCTAACACTTTAGCCCCTTTAACAATATCAAGTAATTCTGTTTGTCTGGCAACGGTATAGGGTTGAGAAATTGTTTGATCTGCAGCAATCGGGAATGCTTTATCTACATAGGCATGATCTATAAAACCACTATCCATAAACAAATGCCTAGGGATGGTATTTATGGCCTGCAAAACAGCCGGGTTAGAGATCCCTTTTTTCTCAAGGTTCTCGACCAGTTTTTTTCGCATGCCTTTATGGGTAAATGTATCTTTCAATAGAGAGAATTTAACACCTGCAAAATACTAAAAAGTGGATGATATTTTTAAAATTTAAGAAGATATCGTGCTCAAAAAATATAGGTCTATTTACCACCAGTATGCCTATCTTTGCCCTATGGCAAATCATCCAGATTCTATTAGGCTTAACAAAGCAATTAGCGACAGCGGGTACTGCTCTAGACGCCAAGCAGACACCCTTATCGAGCAAGGTCGTGTTACTTTAAATGGCACCAGTGTAAGTCTTGGAGATCGCGCAATGCCTGGTGATGTAATTCACGTGGATAACCATTTAATTACAAAAAACGACACCTTAGTTTATATTGCTTTAAACAAACCCATAGATATTACCTGCACGACAGACCAACGAGTTGAAGGAAATGTGGTAGACTTTATTGGCCACAAAGAGCGTATTTTTCATGTAGGGCGTCTTGATAAACCAAGTGAAGGATTACTACTTATGACCAACGATGGTGATATTGTAAATAAAATATTAAGAGCTGGGAACAAGCACGAAAAAGAATATATAGTTAGTACAGATAGACCTGTTACAGATGACTTTATACGCAGAATGAGCAGTGGAATACCATTGGCTGAACTAGAAACCACGACCAAGAATTGTCATGTCGAGCGCGTGAGTAGATTTGTCTTTAAAATTATATTAATTCAAGGACTTAATCGTCAAATACGTAGAATGTGTGAGTACCTTGAGTATGAGGTACTTTCATTAAAACGTACTAGAATTATGAACATAGAACTAGCAAACCTACCTCTTGGAACCTGGCGTGATTTAACACCACAAGAAGTAGGTGTATTACAAGAAGCCGTCTCAAATTCAGATAATAGTTCATTTGCAGCTCAAGCGCCAAAAGAGGCTACCATAACACCAAAAAAAACTACTCCAACACATAAATCTAGTTACACAGAAAAAGAAATTGGAACTAACGGTAGGCGTCGTAGAGGAAGAAATACATAAAAAATTAAGCGTGTATACTAAATAAAATATAGCACACCAATCTAACCGCTCAATGTAATTATAGTACAAAAAAAGCCTTGAATAAATTCAAGGCTTTTTTATATTTTAATAGTGTATTATGCTAATACAGCTTGCACTTTATCTGCAGCCTCTTGAAATTCAATGGCGCTTTGAACATCCAAACCACTATTATCAATCAACTCTTTAGCGATATCTGCATTGGTTCCTTGCAAGCGCACAATAATAGGCACATTAATGGTACCCATATTCTTGTAAGCATCAACAATTCCTTGTGCAACACGATCACAACGTACAATACCTCCAAAAATATTTACTAAAATTGCTTTTACTGCTGGATCTTTTAAAATAAGCTTAAATGCAGCTTCAACACGTTCTGCATCTGCAGTACCTCCAACATCTAGAAAGTTAGCTGGCTCACCACCTGCTTGCTTTATTAAATCCATGGTAGCCATTGCTAGTCCTGCGCCATTTACCATGCAACCAACGTTTCCGTCAAGATCAACATAGTTTAACCCTACCGCTCTTGCTTCAACCTCTACAGGGTTTTCTTCACGTAAATCACGCATTGCTTCATAGTCTTTATGACGATACAATGCATTATCATCAATACTTACTTTAGCATCCACAGCAATAATTTTATCATCGCTAGTTTTTAATACTGGATTTATTTCAAACATTGAAGAATCACTAGACTCATAAGCTCTTACAAGCGCAGTAACAAACTTTGTCATTTGCTTGAAAGCCATACCGCTTAATCCAAGATTGAAAGCAATTTTTCTTGCTTGGAAAGGAAGTAATCCTGAAGCAGGATCAATTTCTTCGTTAAAAATTAAATGTGGTGTTTCTTCTGCAACAGTTTCAATATCCATTCCACCTTCTGTAGAATACATAACCATATTTTTACCAGTTACACGGTTTAATAAAACACTTATATAATATTCTTCTGGTTCACTATCACCAGGGTAGTATACATCTTCAGCAACAAGTATTTGGTGTACTTTTTTACCTTCTGCACTTGTTTGAGGTGTAATAAGATTCATACCAATAATATCATTGGCAATACTTCTTACCTCATCAAGGTTTTTTGCTAATTTCACACCACCACCTTTACCGCGTCCACCAGCGTGAACTTGAGCCTTAATAACGTGCCAGTCTGTTCCAGTATCTTCTGTTAATTTTTTAGCTGCAGCTACCGCTTCTTCTGGAGTGTGAGCTACGATACCACGTTGAATGGTAACACCAAAACTACTTAACACTTCTTTTCCTTGATATTCGTGTAAATTCATATTTATGCCCGTGAAGACGGGTAACTATTTAATTACTAAAAATTATGACAAACAAACATTGCCTCAAAAGTGCTGCAAAAATAATAAATGTTATGAGAATGTACTAATTTTTTAAAATGAGCTTGCCTAATAAATGAGCATCCAAATTTATGGGCTAAGCTCTTCTATTTTTGCACACTAGGCTTCACCGTTTTCTTTGGCATAGGCCCACGAAGATGTACAATTAGTCCATTTAAAAAATTACGAAGGATCTGGTCACCACATTCAACATATTTTGGGTGGTTTTCATTTCTAAACAAAGCACCTAATTCACTCTTGGTTACATTGAAGTCAACCAACTCCAATATTTTTACAATATCATCATCGCGAAGTTTATGGGCAACGCGTAATTTTTTAAAAATATCATTATTATTTAATGGCATCTGTTCTCTTTTTTACAAAGATACTAGTATCCTTTGAGTTTACTTAATCTAGAAGGTCTTAAACAAGCAGCTGTTAAATAATAACTTTTTTGTTATTGAGTATATTAAACTCTTCTATAATTTCACTAACGATATCTGCAGCAGGCTTAATCTCGTGAATTAAACCCGCTACTTGTCCTATTTCAAGTTCACCATCTTCTAAATCACCTTCAAACATGCCACGCTTTGCTCTAGCTCTTCCCAATAACTTAATGAGTTGTTCTTTACTTGGGTTGGTCTTATAAAGTTCCACGATCTCATTGAAAAACTTATTTTTAAGCAAACGTACAGGAGCTAGTTCTTTTAACGTTAATTGGGTGTCCCCTTCTTTTGTTTTAATTACTTCTTGTTTAAAGGCTTGATGCGCACTACTCTCTTGGCTTGCAACAAACCTACTGCCTATTTGCACAGCATCTGCACCTAAAATCATTGCAGCCATCATACCGCGACCATTAGCTATACCCCCTGCAGCAATTAAAGGAATACTAATGTGTTCTTTAACCATTGGCAATAAGGTAAAGGTTGTGGTTTCGTCTCGGCCATTATGCCCTCCTGCTTCAAACCCTTCAGCAACAACAGCATCTACTCCTGCATCTTGTGCTTTTAATGCAAACTTTACACTACTCACAACATGAACTACTATGATACCTTGTTGTTTTAAATGTGCAGTATGGGTTTTAGGGTTCCCTGCCGAGGTGAAAACAATAGGAACTTTTTCTTTAATAATAATTTCAATAATCTCTTCTATGTTTGGGTACAACATAGGAACATTCACGGCAAAAGGCATTGTAGTAGCTGCTTTACATTTAGCAATATGCTCTTTTAACACCTCTGGATACATAGACCCTGCGCCAATAATACCAAGCCCGCCTGCATTGCTCACTGCGCTTGCCAGTTTCCAACCGCTATTCCAAATCATTCCAGCTTGTATAAGCGGGAATTGTATTTTAAAAAGTTTTGTGATTCTATTTTCCACTATTTTTTTATCAGTTTAAAAGAGTTTTTAGTCGCTCCAGAGGCAATTGTTGCAATATAAAGTCCCGAGGCTACTTCTGAAATATTTAAGGTGTTTTGTTGCTGTGTGATTTCAGAAGAAAACACTAAAAGGCCGTTGATTGTAAATACGTTAACCTCTGCTTTATCTATAAAAGAAGGCATCTTAAAAGAAACAACATCTTGGGATGGATTTGGGTACAACGCAAACTGAGTTTCTAAAAATTGATCTTCAATAGCAAGCATTTGTAATGCAGTATAAGCAGTCTCAAAATTTGGAATCCCATACCCCATTAGATCTGTTGGGTTTTCAAATAAATGAGCAGATTCCCTTACTATCTGCATTAATTGCGCATTGGTTGTTTGGGGTCTTGATTGCCACAAACAAGCAATTGCACCCGCCATAATGGGAGAGCTAAAAGAAGTACCACTATTAAAATCTACAGCTCCATTTTGATCTACCACAGCAGCAGAAACACCTTGCGCCATTACATCTGGCTTTCTGAGTCCTGCAGCATTAGGCCCATATGAACTAAACGGGGCGTAAAGCTCCTCAGAATCTACAGCACCTACACTAAAGCATCCTGCAGCATCTGCGGGAGTTGCTACAAAACCAAATGACGATCCATCATTGCCGGCTGAAGTTAACAAAAACATTCCTTTATCAAAGGCATGGTTTGCACCCCGAGCAGCAATGGTGGTAAAGCCGTCTAGATCTTCATATACATGGCTATAGGCAGGGTTATCATAGTCTTGATATCCTAATGATGTGTTTACAACACGAACGCCCAAACTATCTGCGCGCTCTAGAGCTTCTACCCACCAAGCTTCCTCTACTGGATTTTCTTGCCCTACATCTTCTGTTACATACAAATAGAAAGAAGCACCTGGAGCCGTACCAACAAACTCATCTTCTAAAAAACCTCCTATATCACTAAAGGTCTTTGCGCCGTGAGAGCTTGGAGCGTCTGCTGTTTCTTCTCTAGTTATAAAATTATAGGTTCCTAAAAGCCTTCCCTGATCTCTCAAGGTTTCAAAAGCTGGATTTGTTAATACTCCTGGAAACCCACTATCCAATACAGCTATATCAATACCTGTACCTGTAAAATCTTGCTCATGCAAAAAATTTGCTGCAATCATTTCTACTTGATTTGTTGCAGCACCATAATTATAAACAATGCTAGATTTTTGGTTTTCTATCTCAAATTTATCTGTGAGTACACCACCAGTAATAGGTCCTAAATTTAAACTTTTATCTGCAAATTCAACATGGTTTACAAAATCCAGATTTTCTAAACTTTCAATAGCTTCAAAAGAACCTCTAATATAGACGCAGTTCATCCACTTTGATTTTGCAAAGACACTTATGCCAGAAATATTTTTAATCCAGGTAATGTAGGCTTCATTAACAGGTACATCACGCGCATCAATAGGTGTATTATGTAATTGCTTTCTATCTAATGCTTTTTGAGTAAGAATAGAGATGGGGTTTGCTAAGGCCTGATCTACGTTTTCTTTGTTTTCAAAAAAAACTAAGGCATCTTCTTCTATCTGCGCTGAAACGGGCAACAAATAAAACAATGCAAGCAGAAGTACTATTTTTTTCATAGTAATAAATTATATTTTAAAAGTGGGCATCTCATAGCAAAACACTCCTTTTAAAGGTACTATATATTTGTTTTAAGAAATAACACCACTTCCCAAACATTCATCTTGATGATACCAGGCAACAAATTGACCTGCAGTGATGGCAGATTGTGGGTTTTCAAAAATAACATATACCCCTAGTGTAGTTTGATGTAAGACTGCTTTCTCTAGTTTTTGTCTATAGCGTATACGAGCCATTACGGCTAAGGTTTCACCATCTGCAATGCAAAGGTCTTCTCGTATCCAGTGAGTTTCATCTTGTTTTACAAATAAGCCGCGGCGGTATAAACCTGGATGATTTTTACCTTGCCCGGTATAAATAACATTCTCATGGACATCGGTTGCTATCACAAATAATGGCTCTTTGGTTCCACCAACTGCAAGGCCTTTGCGTTGGCCATTTGTAAAATAATGAGCACCTTCATGTTCTCCTACTTTTTTTCCATCAGAGATAGTATAGAGTATCTTCTTTGAAATATGCTGTAACTCGGCTAGTTTTGTAGTAAATACATCAACGGTATTAATAAATGCATCAAAGGTTGGAGGCACTTCAATAATAGTTCCTTTTTTAGGAGCTAATTGTTGTTGCAGAAACTCAGGCAAACGCACTTTACCAATAAAACAAAGCCCTTGAGAATCTCTTTTGTCTGCAGTGATTAAACCTTGCTGGGCTGCAATTTTACGAACATCTGGTTTTAGTATTTCACCAACAGGAAATAAGGTTTTTGCTAATTGCTTTTGTGATAGTTGGCATAAAAAATAACTCTGGTCTTTGTTAGAATCTTTACCAGATTGCAAGCTATATACCTGTGTTTTGTTAATAGTTTGGATGCCTTTTCTACAGTAATGACCAGTTGCCACATAATCTGCACCCAAATCCAGAGCGATTTTCATAAAAACATCAAACTTAATCTCACGATTACAAAGCACATCTGGATTTGGTGTTCTACCCATTTTATACTCTCTAAACATGTAGTCAACAATACGTTCTTGGTATTGTTGACTAAGGTCTACAGTTTGAAAAGGAATGTTTAATTTTTGAGCGACCAACATCGCATCATTGCTATCTTCAAGCCAAGGGCATTCTTCACTAATGGTTACAGAATCATCATGCCAGTTCTTCATAAATAGACCAATGACCTCATAGCCCTGCTGTTTTAAAAGATAAGCAGCAACACTAGAATCTACACCCCCACTAAGCCCAACAACAACGCGTTTCATTTTTTAAAATTAAAGATGTAAAGACATAAATAACTTAAAGTATCTATGCCTAATTTTTATCTTCTGGTCTTGGAAATGTTTCATCAAAAAGAAACCTTCCTTCTTTATAGTAATTCCAGACACCATAATTTACTCCATTTCTATAATCTCCTTTCATGGTCAGCAAACCCTTAGTAGAATAATATACTGCTGGTCCATGCAACAAATCATTTTTATAAGAAAGCTCTTTCAAGGTTATACCCTCTGGAGAATAATAAAAACTAAGCCCCTCTTTAAGACCATTCAAATAATGTGTTGTTTCAATTATTTTTCCAGTTAAATAATAGGTCGTGATTTCTCCCTGTAACTTTCCTGCTACATAAAACTCCCGTGTCATAATATTTGTAGAGTTTTCATGAAAGGTAAGCCATTGATTTATGCGCTGCTTTCCCTGCATCATTCCTGTACTTACTAGATCTCCACTACTTGAATAATACCTAACATCTACAAGAGCGTCGTTTTTAAATTCTTTGACACAGTAAGGCTGTATCCCACAGGTCTCGCAGTAAAAATTAAAAGTTCCAACTTCTTTATTGTCTTTAAAGTAACCCTCATACCTAAGCTGTTGTGTTCCTGGGTATTTCTTTATCCAGGAACCTTGACGCAACCCATTTACATCTTTTTGGTTGATTTCTTGAGCAAAAAGATTGCCCGAAAAAAACCAAATTAGAAAAACAAGTACAATACTACTTCTCATAGGCCTTAGCGCTTTGTGTTATAATTTAAATACTATCTCACTATTAAAGAGGCTAGCTAATTTCAAAAAAATCGCTTATTTATAAAAACAGAAACAAATGTGGTAGCGTAAAAACTACCTATTTTTTCTTTTTCTGAATTTTTTTCTGTTCCTCTGCTTGCTCCATCATCGTTGCCATTTTCTTTTGAAACTTATTTTGTTTCTTTTTTGGCTTGGCTTTATTGACTTGTATTTGCGCTTTTATTTTATCTTCATCGATGATCATATTTTTAATCACCAACATAATACCAATGGTAATTAAGTTAGAGATGAAATAGTACAATGATAATCCACTGGCATAGTTATTAAAGAACACCAACATGAACAAGGGTGATAAATACATTAATATTTTCATGTTTGGCATACCAGGTTGCTGTTGTGCTTGCATGTTTTGCCCCATAGTCATGGTCATGTACCAAAAGATAGCAAGTGACGCTAGAATAGGGAATAAACTTACGTGGTCTCCATAAAAAGGGATAGAGAATCCACCAGGGAACTGGTAGATCGTATCATAACTTGACAGATCATCTGCCCACAAGAAACTTTTTTGACGTAAATCAAATGCTGTAGGGAAAAAAGTGAACAAAGCATAAAACACAGGGATCTGCAAAATGGCGGGCAAGCATCCCTTGAGAGGACTGGCACCTGCAATATTTTGCAACTTCATTGTTTCTTGTTGTATTTTCATTTTATTATCACCCAAACGCTCTTTAATAGCATCAATCTCTGGCTTTAATACTTTCATCTTTGCTTGCGCAAGGTATTGCTTGTATTGCACTGGAGACAAGGCTAGCTTTAATAAGATAGTCAACATAATAATCGCAATTCCTGCAGGTAAGAAACCACTTAAGAAACCAAACAAAGGAATAATTAAAAACTTATTAATCATTCCAAAAATACCCCAACCCAGTGGCATTGCCTCATCAAGATCACGATCGTATTTTTTAAATATTTTATAGTCTGTTGGGCCATAATAAAGGTTCATATTTTGAGCGATAGCCCCTCCCTTTGGTTCAATTAATATCTTAGCACCGTATTGTTTGGTGTAAATTGTATCTGTTGTTTCATCTTCAACAAGATCTCTAGAGCTAAAATCAACCTCTTTAAAAGAAGTGTCTGTAAGTAGCATAGAGCTAAAGAAATGTTGACGGAAATTTAACCAATTAACTGCTACCTCAAGTTCTTGATCATCTCCCGTTGGAGAGAGCTTAGAGTGTTTATCTCCTTCATACTCATAGGTTAGTCTAGAGTATCGGTTTTCATAACTAATACTCTTAGCATGTCTGTATCCTTTTAGTTTCCAATCTAGATACATAGGTTGGCTAGTGTTTAAAACATCTTCAAGGCCTTGAGATTTAATGCTAAAGTTAGTCATGTACTCTCCAGGAATAAGCTCATAGCGATACTCTAAGTATGCATTATCTGCAGTTTTAAGACGCATGGTTAACACTTGGTTGTTTCCATTTAGAGAAAGAGAAGGTTCAAAGTATAAATCTTGGGTATTTAATAACCTGTTTTCTGCAGAGAATTGAAAATTTAAAGTTGAATTTCCATTCTTCACTAAGTAAACTGGAATAGAATCATAGGTAGTGTGCTGCTTTAAACGAGCCTCAGTTACATACCCTCCTTTATTGCTTATGGTTAAAGACAATACGTCATTTTCTATCACAGTAGTAGCATTACTTGCGGAAGCCAAGGTACTAGAGTATGCAAAAGAACCTAATCTACTTTGCAGTTTTAATAGGCCCATAGAGTCTTTGGCAGTAACAGCAGTCATAGCTGTTGTTGCATCATTAAGTGTGATATCACTTTGGGATTGCCTAGAGGCTTCTTCTGCAGCTTTTTGCTCTGCTTCTATTTTCGCTGCCTCTACAGCAATTTCTTCTTCGGTTGGTTGCTGTAAATAAAGCATCCAAATAAAGATGGCTCCAATTAGTACAAATCCTATAATCGAATTGAGATCAAATTTCTTTTCTTCCATAATGATGCGCCGCTTTTAATTGTTCTGCGGAAAATAATAAAACCACCTTTAATGGTTTTGTTTGTTTAATATCTGTGGGCTTACCCAAAGCTTTTGTTTGTTTCAATAATCTAGCCCAAACTAGGTTTGCGCCATATTGTCTTATTTATTCTTAGAATAGGTGTGAGCAGCACCCACCAAACTCACAAATAATGGATGTGGATTGGCAACTGTACTCTTATATTCTGGGTGATATTGCACCCCTACAAACCAAGGATGATCTTCAATCTCTACGATCTCCACCAAATTAGTTTGAGGATTAACACCTGTTGTTTTTAATCCTGCAGCTTCTAATTGAGTTCTGTAGGTATTGTTATATTCAAAACGATGACGGTGTCTTTCTTCTATGTTTGAAACACCATACACTTCTTTTACAATGCTATCATCCATAAGCTCACAAGCCCAAGCACCTAGACGCATCGTTCCGCCTTTTTCGGTGATGGTCTTTTGGGCTTCCATTAAATCAATAACAGGGTTGGTCGTGTTTTGGTTCATTTCTGTAGAGTTAGCATCTGCTAAACCAAGAACATTTCGGCTATATTCTATCACGGCCATTTGCATTCCTAAACAAATTCCTAAAAATGGTAATTTATTTTCTCTTGCATACCTAACAGCTTCCACCTTACCTTCTATTCCTCGCTCTCCAAAACCTGGGGCTACAAGCACAGCGTCCAGGGCTTTCATTTTAGATGCCACATTTGAGGCATCTAAAAACTCTGAGTGGATAGACTGCACTTTTACTTTTACCTCATTGGCAGCTCCAGCATGGATAAAAGATTCTAAAATAGATTTATAGCTATCCTGAAGCTCAACATACTTCCCTATTAAGCCAATAGTTACATTTGCTTTGGGGTTTTTATGTCGTTTCACAAATTCGTTCCAAGCAGTAAGGCTTGGTTTTCCCTGGTCTTTTAAACCTAATTTTTGCAATGCTACAGTATCTAATCCCTCCTCTAACATCAAGTTTGGAACATCATATATTGTAGAGGCATCAATAGATTCTATCACGGCGTCCTTATGAACATTACAAAACAAGGCTAGCTTATGACGCAACTCATCATTTAATTTATGCTCGGTACGACACACCAAAATATCTGCTTGAATACCACTTTCCATTAATGTTTTTACAGAGTGTTGTGTAGGCTTAGTTTTTAATTCACCTGCTGCAGATAAATAAGGAATCAGGGTTAAGTGAATAACCAAACAGTTTTGATTTCCTAACTCCCATTTTAATTGACGTACAGATTCTATATACGGCAATGATTCAATATCACCCACAGTACCACCTATTTCTGTAATAACGATATCAAAGTCACCACTTTTTCCTAAAATTTGAATGCGCTCTTTTATTTCGTTCGTAATGTGAGGTATTACTTGAACCGTTTTACCTAAAAACTCACCACGACGCTCTTTTTGAATAACGCTTTGGTAAATTTTACCCGTGGTAACATTGTTTGCCTGAGAGGTAGGTACATTTAAGAAACGTTCATAATGACCTAGGTCTAAATCTGTTTCTGCTCCATCATCTGTAACATAACATTCACCATGTTCATAAGGGTTTAGTGTACCGGGATCTACATTAATGTATGGATCTAATTTTTGAATGGTAACCCTATATCCTCTTGCTTGAAGTAATTTAGCGAGAGATGCTGCAATGATTCCTTTCCCTAGGGATGAAGAAACCCCGCCCGTAACGAAGATGTATTTAGTAGTACTCATGAATGGCCTTAACTTAGTTTGTATACGGGATGTAAA
>CEST01026258.1_pt1 | contig 14682 bp, 14 predicted proteins | sample 326921 | NCBI WGS metagenome assembly CEST01 (sample SAMEA2621509, study PRJEB7988) | marine metagenome | biome: marine biome (ENVO:00000447); feature: surface water layer (ENVO:00002042); material: "saline water (ENVO:00002010), including plankton (ENVO:xxxxxxxx)" | depth 5 m
ATCTGTAAAATTTGTTATATTTTGCTTTAATCCCCCTAATCGGATGATCGTATAACCTTTGTCTATTAGTAATTTAATAGAACTTATATAATTTTCAATTTTTGAATTTCTATGTTCACGTCTTCCTTGATCATTTCTATAATGTGAGTCTCTAACATGAATACAAACTATTTTTTTATTTTCAATATTATATATTTTATTAAAATCAATGAGTAGTTTATTTCTGACAGTTTTAATTATATTAATATTTGTTTTAGGTGGGTATGGACTTATATCATAATAATTTAAGTCGAAAAAACCCCTATTATTATAAAAGACATTTTTAACTCCAAGCTGTAAAAATCTAACATGTTCAGGTAATTTTCTTTTAATAGTTTTGTCATTTATTAAAACTAATAATCTTATAAAAAAAAATTCTATATTTATTATGAAAGAAAAAATATTTTTTAAGAGAGTGTAAATTATTGATTTTTCTGTATTTAAATAAAGATCATTAAAAAGACTGTGATTACAAACATTATATTTCAAAAATTTTTGAAATATATTTAATTTAATTATGATTAATTTTTTATTATTTTTTGTAGCAATCCTATGGGCTATATCAATTTGTTCACTACAGGTCCCAATTGCATAAATCCAAGGCGTACAAAAATAATACTTAAATTTTTTATGTTTATTTAATTTTTCTAAAAATAATGAGATCATTTTTAGCTAATAGGACAAGATATAATTTTTTTTTTATAATGCTTATCTAATTGTGCATTAACAATGTTAAATAAAATTTTGTGTGCATAATAAGATTCAGAAATTTTAGATAACTCTAGATCATTATATTTGATAAGCCGATCTATATAAAATTCTGAAAGGTAGCTTTGAAAAGGGGGGGTAAATTTTACTTCTGATTGTTTATTTTTCTCATTCATATTGAAAGTTAATTTAGATTCATTAATTTTATAAAAATTTTTATTATTTTCAATTTCTATTATAAGCTCTTTCTTTATTTTTTCTGAGTCTTCAAAAATCAAAATATCTCCATTTAAATTAGTAATTTTAATTTTACCTTTAATTTCAATAAATTGTTTCCTTTTAGACTTAACAATTTTATTATTTTTGTACAGAGTTACTGCATATTTTCTATTTAATTTTTTAGAAAAAAACATAAATAGGTCTATAAAATGAATCATATTTGATGCCATATTCCAAGGATTACCTCTTACACGCATTAATATTTTGTTCTTTGAATTAATTTTTTTTTTTAAATATTTATAAATTTTATAAGATCTTCTCGGACAGTTTACCCAGGTAGTAATATTTTTACCTTTTAAAATAATTTCAGCTTGCCTCAAATCCTTTATATTTTGAAAGGCTACTTTTTCTATTATCAAGTTCTTAATTAATTTTTTTTTGATAATCTCTTTAATGTAGGTTAACCTTTTTTCACTTGTGGTTGCTATTATACAAAGATCAAATTTTTTTTTTTTAAAATTTAAATTTTTATAAAATAGAACTTTATGTTTATCAATATTATTCAGTATTCTTTTTTTTGCCACTTTGATAGAGGCAATATTTTTTTCAATAATAGAAATATTAGAAACATTTTTATTTTTTAATAATCCTTGAAGATGTCTTGATCCTATATTTCCACAGCCAAATATTAGTATATTAAAATTCATAATTTTTATTCTTAATTTTTAAAAAAATATACTTGAATTAGCTTCATTACATCTAAGGAAAATTGAAAATTAAATTTTTTTTTATTTTTAAATTCTTTCAAAAAAAAATCAATTTGCTTTTTAAAACCAGGTTTATACTTTATGTCTTCATTCGAAGTATTAATCAGTATATTGCTTCTATTTTTTTTACTTCTTATATATAGTTGTTCTAACGGATTTAAGCTAAAAAAATTAGATGAAGTACTTAAATCTAGCTTCCATGGTCCGGGTCTATTCCATATAGAGTTTAAAATAACGACGTCTCCACTTGTAAAAATAATTTTTTTAATCAAATATCTCTCATTATTTTTTTTATAATTCATAATTGTTTCTATTTTTTTTTCTTTACCTCTTGCTAACAATTTTACTAATGTAAATAAATGTATTGAATTTGAAAACATCAAGTTTTTTTTGAATCTATTACTATATTTTTTATTAGTGAATAATGATATGTCTTGTTGATCATAAACATTTATTATTCTTTTTGATTTTTCTTTCTCTAGCAATTTTACTATATTTAATGTACTACTAAAAAATGCCCTGTTTAGAGCTATAAAGATTTTATTTTTTCTCTCCCCCAAAATTTTTTCTAGCTTCAAACTTTCCTTATAGTTAATTCCAAATGGTTTCTCTGTAAAAATTTTCCAAGGATAATTACTGGCTTTTAATGTAACTTTTCCAATATTCTCAACTGATACTACAGAGAATACAATATCTGCCTCAGTTTTTTTATAAAGTTCATCAATGCTTTTACATAAATATTTTATTTTATATTTCTTTTGTAAAATTTGTGCTTTTGCTGATGTCCTATTAAAAATACCACAAAATTCTATTTTAGGCTTTTGAATATCATTTAAAACCTTGATATATTGCTCCATAGTAGGACCCGCACCTATAAATGCAACTTTTAGATTTTCCATCTTTTTATTTAAAATTTTTATTAAATTTTTTTCTAGCTATCTTAAGATTTTCGATAGTTCCAATATCAAGCCAATTTTCATGCAATGGAAAAGACATAACTTTCTTTTTATTTTTTATTAGCAGATTAATAAAACTTGGAACATCGCAATATTGATTTTTATTTAAATAACCAAGTAACTGAGTTTTTATAACATAAATTCCAACTGATATATTTTGTATGTAGGTAGGTTTCTCTTTGATATTATGAATCATTTTACCTTTTAATGTTAAATTTCCATAATCACTTTTAACTTTTTTGTAATACGTACATATAGTTAGATCTGCATTATTTAACTTATGATATCTTACAATATCACTAAACATAAAGTTGCTTAAAATATCTGCATTAGTGACAATACAATGACTAAATTTATTTAATTTAATTGTTGCAAGAGATCCAATTGTGCCAAGTGGTTTTTTTTCTCTTATAAAAGACAAGCTTTGTCTACACTCCTTTTTTTGAAAGTACTTTTCAATTTTTTCTGCCATATAATGTGTTGTTATAAATATTTTTTTAAACTTATCTTTTAAAATTTTATTAATTATAATTTCAATCATAGCCTTACCTTTAATTTTGATTAAAGGTTTGGGAATTTTTTTTGTTAAGGGTAATAACCTTGTTCCTTTGCCACCAGCCATAATAGCCACACAACAGTCATCGTTGTATATATAATTATTCGTTTTAAAAATATTGTGATACCCTATATAAGTTTTGTTTGCAGTCACTATCGGAAGACAATAAATTTTTTTATTAATCATTTTTTGCCTAAAATCTTCACTGATAATCTTTAAGAGAGTGGTGGTTGATTTTTTATTTGTAATTTTTAAAATGTTTGAATCAATATCAATTTTATTGATCAAACATCTTCTAATATCACCATCTGTTATGGTTCCTACAAATTTCTTTTTATCTAATACTATTAAAGTTTTTATATCACTACGATCCAAGAATTTAATGGCATCAGAAATTTTGTATTTTTTTTCAATTGTGTTATTCATTGATTTGTAAATCTAAAATAAAAATTTATTAACATTTTAAATAGAATACTTGTAAGGTTTATAATATAAAATTTAATTATTAATACTGAAAAAAATTAATGTTTATTGACAATAACTGGTATGGAAACAGATATATCTTATCAAGGTACTCTAAAGTTATTGATAAAGCTACTTTAGCTTCCTTGCAACATGGAATGTTATTGTCTAATTTTACTGCAGGAGATGACTTAAAGGGAAAAAAATCATATGGTAATAGAACTTTTGAGTATTTCCCATGGCTAGTTTGGAATGACTATATTTTTAGAAAAGCAAAAAACTTCAACGTCAATAATGTACATGTTATTGGTGCTCCCATTGTATATTTAGATAAAATACTAAAAAAAAAAAATTTTTCAAAACCCAAAGGAACTTTAATATTTCCATCTAAATCAGCTTATGGTGTAGATATGGAGGTAGATTATATTGCTCTCTATAAATTTGTAAAAAAAAAATTTAAACCTCCTTTTACTATTGCAGTTAGTTATTTTGATCTCAAAAGAGTCTATAAAATAAGACATACTTTAAAAGATTGTAAATTTGTTACCTTTGGAAAAAGAGGTAATAAATTTTTTACATTCAAATTATATCAATATTTAAAAGAACATAAGTCTACTGTATCTTTTTATCCAGGCTCTCCAATCCTCTATTCTCTATTTTTAAGAAAAAAAACGTTTTATTTTTCAAACAGATTTTTAAAAAATTTATCAGGTAAATATTTTAAAGAAAAAAATTTAATTGAATTAGAAAAAATCAGAAAAGAAGATATTTTAATAGCAAACTTAATGAAAAAAGAATACTCTCTCGACTTATCAAACTTGAATAAAAAAATAAATTTTAAAAAAGTAGATATGGCATTAGGTAAAAATAGAATAAAAAGTCCAAATTATATAAAAAAAATTCTTGGGTGGAGTAGTAATTATAAAAGTATATTAGCTAAGATATTATATTATTTGATGAATTTAAAATACCAAAAAGCAATTCCAAGAAAAATTTAAGATGCAAAAAAGAATACTCATAACTGGATCAGAAGGTTTTATAGGCTCTCATGTAGTAGAGCTTATGTTATCAAAAGGATATAGTGTTAATGCTTTTATTAATTATAATTTTTTAAATAATAGAGGTCATCTTCAAAAAATAAAAAAAAACAAACGAATCAAATATTTTTTTGGTGACATTAGAGATGAAAAAACTGTAGATACCTCAATGAAAAACTGTGATGTTGTGTTAAATTTAGCTGCACTAATAGGTATTCCTTATTCATATGATGCTCCCTCAAGTTATATTTCAACAAATATTAATGGCACATTAAACCTCTTAAATTATTCATTAAAACACAAAATAAAAAGATTTATTCATACCTCTACAAGTGAAGTTTATGGATCTGCTCAATTTGTTCCAATTACAGAAAAACATCCACTTGTAGGTCAATCACCTTATTCCGCATCCAAAATAGGTGCCGATCAATTAGTTACCTCCTTTAATAAGAGCTTTGATTTAAATACAATTATACTAAGGCCATTTAATACTTTTGGACCAAGACAATCCTTAAGAGCTGTAATACCCACAATCATTGCTCAAGCAATTAATGGAAAAAAAATTAAAATTGGGAACCTATCCACAAGAAGGGATTTTACTTTTGTGGATGATACAGCGATAGCCTTTTATAAAGCTATAATTTGTAATTCAAGAGCGTTCGGACAAACTTTTAATCTTGGCACAGGATATGATGTTTCAATTAAAGACATTATAATGATGGTTGAAAAAATTTTGAATAAAAAATTAATTATTGAGCTAGATAAAAAAAGAATAAGACCTTCAAAAAGTGAAGTGTTGAGACTTCTATCAGATAATACTCTTGCTAAAAAAATATTAAAGTGGAGTCCTCAATATTCAAAAAAAAAAGGGTTTGAAAAAGGTCTAATTAAAACTATTGAATATATTAAAAAAGATATTTTAAACTATAAACAAGATAACAAAGATTATATCAAATAAAGAAATATGATTAAAATAAAATATCCAAAATCAATTAGCCAAAAAGGTATGGAGAAATTTTTTATTGATAAGGGTTTAAGTGAGATAGTTAAAAATACTAATGCCTCAGAACTTGATGTTAATCATATGAAAGTAAAACAGTCGTTTAAGCCTGAACTTTCTGATCTTTATAGACTTTATCAGTTTGTAATTCTCAACAAAAGAACAACTGTATTAGAGTTTGGATCTGGTTGGAGCTCATTAATTTTTAATCATGCATTGAACACTCTTAAAAATAAATTTTCTCAAGAAATAAAAAAACTAAGAAGAAATAATCCGTTTGAATTATTTTTGTTAGAAAATGAAAAAAAATATCTAGAAATTACTAAAAAAAAAATAAATAAATTTAATAAGAATATAAAAAACACATCTAAAGTTCATTATTATTTTTCAGATGTTAAAATGACAAAATTTAATGGAAGATTTGCTACAGAATTTGAAAATATTCCTTTGTGTAATCCTGATTTTATATATTTAGATGGACCTGGTCAATTTAATGTAAAGGGTGATGTTAATAAATTTAGTACACGACACAATGATATGATGCCAATGTCATGTGATATTTTAAAATTTGAATATTTTTTAACTCCAGGAACAATAATTGTGGTTGATGGAAGAGGAGCAAATTCAAAATTTTTGTTGGATAATTTGAAAAGAAAGTGGGTTTATGAGTTCCAAAAAAAATATGATCAGCATATTTTTTTACTCGACGATCCTATTTTAGGTAAATATAATAAAAGACAATTAGATTTTTATTCTAAAAAAATATAGATAAATGAAAAATTTTATTACTATCAGTGATAGAAAAATTGGTGAAGATTATAAGCCCTTAGTGATCCCTGAAATTGGTATAAATCATAACGGAAGTTTAATTGAAGCAAAAAAAATTGTAGATGCGGCACATGAGGTAGGTGCTGAAATTATAAAACATCAAACACATATAGTGGAAGATGAAATGATCCCACTGGCTAAAAATATAATTCCTGATAATGCAAATGAGTCAATCTATGAAATAATGGAAAAATGTTCTTTAAACGAGTCTGATGAGTATGAATTAATGAAGTATATTGAATCAAAAAATATGATTTTTATTAGTACTCCATTTTCAAGAGCAGCAGCAAACAGGCTTAATGAATTTGGGGTTAAAGCTTTCAAAATTGGATCAGGAGAATGTAATAACTATCCACTTATTAAACATATTTTATCTTTTAAAAAACCTATGATTATTAGCACTGGTATGAATTCGATAAAAACTATTGAACCAACTGTTAACATGATGAGAGAATTTAAAATACCCTATGTACTACTACATTGCACAAATATCTATCCTACACCTTATGAATTGGTAAGATTAGATGGAATTAAAAAATTAAGAGATAATTTTTTGGATGCTGTAATTGGCTTATCAGATCACACAGAATCAAATAATACATGCTTAGGCGCAGTTGCTCTTGGGGCCTCAGTATTAGAGAGACATTTCACGGATGTATCAACTAGACAGGGCCCAGATATAATTTGCTCCATGGATAAAAAATCACTTAAAGAATTGATTGTAGGTAGTGAGCAAATTTTTTTAGCAAGAGGAGGTGAAAAAAAATCTATAGAAGAAGAAACACCAACTATGGATTTTGCTTTTGCTTCAGTAGTATCAATTAAAGAAATAAAAATTGGACAAAAACTATCAGAAGAAAATATTTGGGTTAAAAGGCCCGGTAAGGGTGATTTTAATGCAAGAGATTATGAAAGTTTAATTGGAAAAAAAGCAACAAATGACATTCCAAAAGACGTGCAATTAAAAAAGTCTGATATTAACTAGCCTATCTTATAATGCGTGAAAATATTGTTATTACTGGTTCATCAGGTTTTATTGCACAAGCCTTAATAAAAAGATTAGATCTAAAAAAAATTTCATATCAAGCATATTCTAGAAAAAAAAATGATAATATGATTCCTATTAGTAATTATGGGAATATTAGGCCAAAAAAAAATTCTATTTTAATTCACTTTGCTCAAAGTCATAAACCAAAAAAAAACTTTAAAAAAGAGATTGATTTAATAAACTTACTTAGTAAAAAAAAGTGGAAACATATAATCTTTGCATCAAGTGCAAATATATATGGAGATGATTCTATAAAACCCCATAAAGAAGGTGAGAAAGTATTTCCTTTCAATCATTATACAAAACTAAAAAATGATTCAGAAAAAATTATACTAAAATCAAAAGGAACTGTTATGAGGTTTTCAAATATATATGGACACCAAACAAATAAAAAAACTGTGATAGGTGTAATATTAGATAAAATTTTTAATAAAAAAGAAATAGTGATGAGAGAAATTCAATCTATTAGAGATTTTATATGGATAGATGATGTAATCGAGTCTATAATATCTGCAATTAAAAAAAAACCTGGTAAAATATTAAATATTGGTTCTGGAAAAAATTATTCTATAAAAGATGTTATTTTAGTCGCTTTAAGAGCCAGTGGAATTAAAATAAAAAAAATAAAAGGTAAAAAAAAATTAAAAAAAATCTCTGTTATTTCAGTTAATATTCGGCACGCGAAGAATGTATTAAATTGGGTACCAAAAGTTTCACTTAAAAAAGGATTAGAAAAAATCTTTAAAAAAATATGAAAAAAAAAAGGATAATTGGGATATTTACAGGTAATAGGGCGGAATATGGTCTTATGCTTCCTATTATAAAAGCTATTAAAGAACACCCAAAGCTATCCTATAAATTAATAGTTTCAGGTGCTCATCTGGAAAAAAATTTTGGAAAAACAATTAAAGAAATATATGAAGATGGATTTAAGATTTACTCTAAAATTCCTATTAAATCTGGTTCATCAAAAATAATACTTACTGCAAGGTCAATTGGTCAGGTAATCTTAGGATTAACATCTGTTCTTCAAAAACTTAAACCAGATATTTTTCTAACTTATGCTGATAGGTTTGAATCTTTTTCTGCTGTAATTACATCAACTCAGATGAATATACCAACGGCCCATGTTGAGGGAGGAGATATAACGGAGGGAGGTGCCTTAGATGATTCAGTACGTCATGCAATGACAAAACTTTCTCATTTACATTTCACAACAAATCAAGAAGCAACAAATAGAATAATGGCAATGGGTGAGGAAAAATGGAGAGTAAAAACGGTAGGGTTTCCTGCTATAGATTTAGTGAAATTAGGAAATTTTGCAAAAGAAGATGAACTTAAAAAAAAATTTAATTTTGATGCAAAAAAACCTATAATAATTTTTACACAACACTCTGTTACAACGGAATATCTTAAAACTAAAAAACAACTCACTCCATCATTGAATGCTCTTATTAAGATTTCAAATGAAGGATGCCAGGTAATTATAACTTATCCAAATAATGATGTGGGTGGTGAGGTAATTAAAGAATGTCTAAGAAAAATTTCAACCAAAAAAAACCCAAACATACAAGTAATCAAGTCACTAGGAAGATATAATTATCATGGGGTATTAGCGTTAGCAAAAAAAAAGTCAAATAAGGTTGTGTGTGTGGGGAATTCATCTTCAGGAATTAAAGAAACACCTTTTTTTGGATGCCCAACTGTTAATATTGGAACTAGGCAAAAAGGAAGACTCAGAGCTAATAATGTTATAGACGCTGATTATAATAAAACTAAAATTTATTTAGCAATTAAGAAATGTTTATACAATGAAAATTTTAAAAAAAAGTGCAGAAATGTTAAAAACCCATATAAGGGTGGAAACGCTGGAAAATTAATTGCAATGCACTTAGCAAATATGAAATTGAATTCAGATTTAATTCTTAAAAAAAAGATGACTATAAGAGGTCTAATTAATGGAAAATGGTTTAGTTAAAAAGAAGTTTTTAGTTTGTGGAGCTGGATCTATAGGCACTAGGCATATACAAAACTTATTAAAACTCAAACAGGATGTATATATCTGGAGAGAGCAAAAATATAAAAGTAAGCAAATAAATAAAATTTTTCCAAAAATTAAAGTATTCAGTTCTTTAGAAAAGGGAATTAAATATTCTGACGCAGTAATAATTGCTAACTCAACTCATAATCATATAGCAGTTTTAAAAAAAGCTATAAAACATAAACGTCATGTATATATTGAAAAACCAATATCTAACAATATAAAAGAATTAAAAAAACTGTTAATAGATAAAAAAAAAATAGTAATTGAAGTTGGATACCAGCTTAGAAATCACCCAAACTTAATATTTTTAAAAAAAATGTTAGAGACTAAAAAAACAAAAGTTTTTAGTTACAGATTTGCTATGGGTCATAATTTAAAATTTTGGAGAAAAAATCATGATTATAGTAAGTCATATACATCAGATCTAAAAAAAGGAGGAGGAGCCCTCTTTGAATTAATTCATCAAATTGATTTAGCTATATGGTTTTTTGGACCAATTAAAGACATCATTGGAGTGCGCTCAAAGGTTAGTAATTTGAATATTAATGCAGATGATTTGGCAAATATAATAATTGTGCATAAAAACGGCATTGCAGGACAGATACAATTAGATATGGTTTCTCCAGTTTATAGATGTGAAATGGAGATTATAACTAAAAAAGATATTTTTACTTGGTTTTACACTGAGGGCAGATTATTTAAAAAAAATATTAGAGAAAAAAAAATAATTCATAAAACAGAAGGTTCATTTGAAAGAAATGATTTATTTTTAAAAAGTATGATAAATTTTATTAACAGGGTTAATAAAATTAAGGTTAGTCCCATTTGTAGTTTTGAAGATGGAATAAAAAGTTTGATTGCAGTTGATAAAGTTACTAAAAAAATTAACTAGATATAAAAAATATGAAGAAAAAAGTTATTTGTGTGATTTCAGCAAGAGGTGGAAGTAAAGGATTGCCTAATAAAAATATTAAAAAATTAATCAATAAACCATTAATTGCCTGGTCTATAGAACAGGCAAAAAAAACTAAGGAAATTGACAGAGTCGTTGTTTGTACAGACTCAAAAAAAATTCAATCAATTGCAATAAAGGCAGGAGCTGAAGTACCTTTTTTGAGACCTAAAAACCTATCAACTTCTCAAGTTGGAAAATTTAAAGTTTTCAAATATGCATTAAATGCCTTTGAAAAATATTATAAAGAAAGTTATGAGATCTATTTAGATCTAGATTGTACAAATCCTTTAAGAAGTTCAAAAGATATTTCTAATTGTATATCTCAATTTAGAAAAGCATATAAAAAAAAAAAAATTGGTGCTGTTTTTACTATCTGTGAAGCTAGAAAGAATCCTTATTTTAATTTATTAGAAAAAAAGAAAAATGGTTCTTTAAAAATATCAAAAAAAAGACATGGCAATATTATAAGAAGACAGGATGCTCCAAATGTATTTGAACATGTGGCTTCAATTTATGCAATGGACCCAAATTATATTAGAAAAGTAGATTATTTACTTGATGGTTATACGGAGGGATATAATATTGGGCAACATAAGAGTTTAGACATCGATTCTAAATTTGATTATCAGTTAGTAGAATTTTTATTAAAAAAGAAATATAAATCATGAATAATAGTGTTATTGAAATTAGTAAAAAAAAAATTTTACTTTTCGGTGCTTGTGGTGTTTTGGGAAGAGAGCATGCTAAAATTTTATCCAAAAGTGGTTGTGAACTTGTAATTATAGATCACCCTAAATCAGATGTTTTACAATATGCTAAAAAACTTGGAGTGAAAGGTCTAAAAATTGATATTCTTAATGAAAAAACTTTAATCAAGGGCATTAAGGAAAGCTATAAACACTTAAAAGGTTTAGATGCTGCAATATACAATGTTGCTATAACCAGTGAACAATTAAAAAAAGATAATTCCTTTTTTTCATTTGAAAACTACCCTTTATCACTTTGGAAAAAAACTATTGATACAAATTTAACAGGGTCTTTTTTATTTTCTAGGGAAGTGGGTAAAATTTTTAAAAAACAAAATTTTGGTAATCTAATCAATATCTCAAGTATTTATGGTGTAGTTGCTCCAGATCATTCTATATATGAAGGTGAAGATTTTGACACGTTTCCTGGTTATTCAGCTTCAAAATCAGGAATGATAGGGTTGTCAAAGTGGCTAGCAACCAGATGGGCCAAAAATAATATTAGAGTGAATTCTATAAGTCCAGGAGGAATACAAAATAAGCAAAGTAAAAATTTTGTTAAAAAATATAGTAAGAGGGTGCCCCTATCTAGAATGGGAAAAAAGAATGAAATTACAGGAATACTCATTTACCTGATAAGTGATCACTCCAGTTATTGTACTGGTCAAAATTTTATAATTGATGGGGGTCTAACAAGCTGGTAAAAATTATAAAGTAGTTTTTACTCTTTCTTTTTTAGACATACTTTCAAATCTAATTTGTTGAGAAATCATATGCATTAAAGATGAAAATATATCCTCTGTTATCCCATAGTTTTTACAATTAAGATCTAAATGTAATTTAACCTTTTCAGATTTTTTATTATTAAACCCAGTAATTAAAATAATAGTTAACCCAATTTTTTTTGCCACCTTAATTGTATCTTTAATATTTTTTGATGTACCTGAGCAGCTAAAAAGAATTATGCAATCTGAACTGGTCGCATAGTTTTCTAATTGAGAAGAAAAAATTTTCTCAAAACCTATATCATTTCCAATAGCCGTAATTAACTCTAGAGAATTACTTAAAGATATAACTTTTGGTAAAATCTTTTTATTACTAGATAATTTAATACCTTTGTTAAAATCACATAAAAAATGATTAGAAACTGATGCAGATCCACCATTGCCACAAACAAAGATATTCCTCTTTTTAACAATTTTTTCTTTTAAAACATCTGTGATAGAAATAATAGTTTTCAAATTCATGCCTATTAAGCATGCATTTAGTTTTTCAATATATTCACGATAAAAATTACTTTTACTATAATTTTTTTTGGTCGGAAAAATAATCATTATTCTATAATAACATAATAATTAAAATTTACGAAGAAAATATTTAAGTGTTTAACTTAACAACTTTTTTATCAACAACTTTATATACTTGATCACAATCCTTTATTAAATCATCTTGATGTGAAATAATTATTATTGTCATTTTACTTTTTAATTGTTTAATTATTTCACCTAATAAAATTTTATTATCTCTATCAAGAGCACTTGTTGGCTCATCTAAGACTAATATTTCAGGTCTTCTGTATAAAGCTCGTGCAATATTTATTCTTTGAAGTTGACCACCAGAAACTTTCATCCCAAAGTCACCTATATTTACTCTTAAACTCAATTGCTTTTTTTTAATTGCTTTATAGATAAGAGAGTTTTTAAGGGCAAATCTGATATTTGACAGCTTAACTTTCTCATCCCCAAATATTATGTTTTGAAATACAGTTTCATCTAATGAAAAAAATTCTTGTGAAACAAAACTAATTTTTTTTTGTAAAGTAAGATTGTCTAATATCGCGTCTTTATCATCAATATAAATTTTACCTTTCTGAGGTTTTAATAGTCCCATAATAATATTAGTTAAAGTTGTTTTTCCTGAACCACTTTCTCCAATTATTCCAATAGTCTGATTTTTTTTAATTGTCATATTAACGTTTTCTAATAAAAAATTATCTTGATTTTTGTATTTATAAAAAAGATCTTTAATTTCGATAATATTCTCAAAAGGTGTATCTTTTAGATTATCTAAAATATCTTTTGATTGATTTTTGTAATGAGATAAAATTTTCTCACCAGACGCAAGACCATATCTAAAACGTGATAGATAAGTAGTCATTCTGTTAAAAGAGGGCAAAACTCTCACAAAAGCCATGGCGTAAACACCCAAGACTAGAAGTGTGTCTTGATTACTTGAAATAGAATTCGAACCAGTTATTAAAATTATTACTATAAGAATAGCAATACCTACAAATTCTATGGAATATCTAGTGCATTCCTGCAAGCTACTATGAACAAATTCTATACGCACTAATTTAGATTTTAACTTGCCAAAAGCCTCATTAAGAAAATTAGATCTTTTATAAATTAAGAATTCTTTTATCCCCTTTAAGTTCTCATTTAGAACTTTCATCATTTCTAAATCTAATTTTTGTCTCTTTTCCCCAAGAGTGTATGAATATTTTTTTGTTATAAAAAATATGATTGGAAAAAAAACAATGCAAATACAAACAATTGTTAAAAATACCTTAATATTAAATAAAGCAAGAATTGTAATAATGCCAATTAAGTTAAATATCTCTGTCAGCAAAAATAAGAAACCATACAAAGCATTACTACAAAAATTATTAACTTCCGTAAAAATCATGTGGATAATACTTGATCTATTTTCATTAGTTAGCCATTCATAATTTTTTTTTAAATTAATCTTTAATATATTGGTGGCTATATTTTTATTAGCAGTAGCAATAAATTTATTTAGTTTTAAAGTTAGGAAATTTAAAAAAAAGAATCTAATTGTAAAAAAGATTAAAATTATTTTTACTATTAATGAAAGTAGTTCTTTTTTATCATTAACTACAAAAATTGAGTTTATATAATCAAAAAAAATAATATCTCTAAAATTTTCAGTAGAAAAAGAATTTATTAATGGAATGATTGCTGCAATACTAAATAGCTCAAAAATAGAGCCAGTTATCATTAAAAAAATAATAAAAAATATAGATTTTAATTTGAAATCCTGTCTCAGGACATCTAAAATTATTTTGAACATTAAAAGTTAAAACAAAGTTTTTAAATTAATCTTTTCTCTATAAATCAGATTTAGAAAAATCAGGGTTAAAAATAAAATCACAAACAACAATAATATAGGGGTATTAACGTCTTGATTTTTAGTTACTACATCTGATTTAAGTTGCATCAATTCATAAAATTCCATTTTTCTTACCTGTATTTTTTGAATTTCATACCTTCTTTTAATCTCATTTGATAATTCTTGTT
>CEST01045274.1_pt1 | contig 14591 bp, 14 predicted proteins | sample 326921 | NCBI WGS metagenome assembly CEST01 (sample SAMEA2621509, study PRJEB7988) | marine metagenome | biome: marine biome (ENVO:00000447); feature: surface water layer (ENVO:00002042); material: "saline water (ENVO:00002010), including plankton (ENVO:xxxxxxxx)" | depth 5 m
AAAATAAATATTTTTTAATTGTTAATAAAAAGTGTGAAATTTTAATTCACAGATTTTTTTTAAAGATTTGAAAGACATTTTTTGTTCTTATATGGAAAATTTTATTGCAAACAAGCTCTTGTCTATCTGTTTTAACCCCTAGTAAAACCTTTCTTTTCTACATATCTCATAAAACACTATGAATAAGACACTTATGCTCAAGCATTGGATTTAGAAGCTTCATTGATAGTCTCATGAAAATTTATGATGTCTTTCCCATATGAAACATTAACGTTGTTTTTCATAAATCTATTTAAAAACCACCAACAAAATATATAAATACAGAGGGTTGAGAACCACTAGCAACAGTTCGTGAACTAATAATTTATATCTTTACTATTCGCTTTATTTTTAAATGTATGGCATTTTATATTGAAACTAAAAACTTAATTTTAAGAGAATTTAAAGACACTGATATTGAAGGGGTCTTTCATTTAGATTCTAACAAAGAGGTACATAAATATTTAGGAAATAATCCCATTAGAACAAAAAAGGAGGCTGAAAAAATAATTTCTTTTTTTCACTTACAATACAAAGAAAGAGGTGTCGGTCGTTTTGCAACTATTGAAAAATCTACAGGGAAATTTATAGGTTGGTCTGGGCTGAAATTAAATAAAGATAAAAAAGAAATGCTTAACGGGTACACTAACTTTATAGATATTGGGTATCGATTTATTCCTGAGTTTTGGGGAAAAGGATATGCTACTGAAGCATCTTTGGCATCCATAAAATACGGTTTTAAAGAACTAAATTATGATATTATTTATGGTGCAGCTGATTTGAAAAATAGTGCTTCAAATAAGGTTTTGAAAAAAATAGGATTACAATTTATAAATGAATTTATATTCAAAGACACTCCCTGTTATTGGTATGAGTTAAAAAGAGAAAATTATGGAAAATAAAGAATGTTTGGAATGTGGTGATCTAGTAAAGGGAAGAATTGATAAAAAATTCTGCTCAGATTATTGTAGAAACTCTTTTAATAATAAAGTTAACAAAGACAGTAAAAACCTAATAAGGAATATTAACAATCGTTTGCGAAAAAATCATAAAACTCTATCTGAGCTTAATACTTCTGGTAAAACAAAAGTATCCAGAACTAAGCTGTATGATAAAGGATTCGATTTTCAGTTATTTACCTCTATCTACAAAACAAAAACAGGAAACACCTACTTTTACATATACGACCAAGGATATTTAGCTTTAGAAAATGAAACTTTTTTACTGATTAGAAGAGATGTATAAAGAAATTATTTCCAGTTATTTCCCTTCATTTTTAAGGCTGCTTTTAGAACATCTTTTTGACTAATTTGTCCAATTAATTTTCCGTTTTCTACAATTGGAAATCTTCTTCTTTTTGAGCTAATAAATTTAGTTGCTGCATCAAAAATATTCATGTTTTTATCTATAGTTTCAACTTCTGAAGCCATGTTTTTTTCAACTGTATTATCACTATCCATAGGCATATTATAATACTTACTATCAGAAATATGTTTCATACAATCTCCTTCGGAAATAATACCAATTAGCTCATTTTTATCATTTACTACAGGACCGCCTGAAATTTTATTTTTAATCAATAAATTAATCACATGACCTAAGGAATCACTTGGTTTAAAAGTGATGAGTTTTTTTGTCATATAATCAGAGACTAAAATTTGTTCGGCGGGTTTAGATATCGCCTTGTCTCTTTTCCCTCGAAAGTTGATGATTCCCATAATAATTTTATTTGTCCTTACACCTAAAGTTACTAATTTTTAAATAGTTAGCATATTTTATTCTATTTTTTTATTATTAGTACATTTATAAAAAACTTCCATGCAAAAACGTGCTTCAATACTATCACTTCTAATTATAATTTTAGCCGCTATTTGGGGATTTTATGATTTAAGTCCAAGCGGTGTTAAAACTCCTCAAACCTCCACAGATTTTTCTATAAATAATGCTCTCTCTCACTTAAAAGAAATTTCTAAAGAACCTCATCATACAGGAACGGAAGCTCATAAAACTGTTCAGAATTATATTGTTTCAGAATTACAGAAATTAGGATTAGATCCAACAATTCAAACGCAAACAATAATGAATAAAAAATGGTTTGCTGGAACCACAGTAGAAAATATTATTGTTAAAATAAATGGATCTGAAGACGGGAAATCACTACTGCTACTGTCACACTATGATTCTAGTCCTCATTCAGCTCTTGGGGCTAGTGATGCCGGTTCTGGAGTGGTAACTATTTTGGAAGGTTTAAGAGCTTTTTTAGCAAAAAAAAGAGAACCAAAAAATGATATCATCATCTTAATTTCTGATGCTGAAGAGTTGGGCTTGTTAGGTGCAAAAGCCTTTGTAGAATATCATCCTTGGGCGAAAGATGTTGGCTTAGTTTTAAACTTTGAAGCTAGAGGAAGTGGCGGACCAAGTTTTATGCTATTGGAAACAAATGGAAAGAATAGTAAGATGATTTCTGAATTTTTAAAAGCAAACCCAACACATCCAACATCAAATTCATTTCTGTATAGTATATATAAAAAATTACCTAATGATACTGATCTTACTGTTTTTAGAGAAATTGGAGATATAAACGGGTTTAATTTTGCCTTTATTGATGATCATTTCGATTATCATACAGTACAAGATTCTTACGAAAGACTAGATAGAACAACGTTGGCGCATCAAGCAGACTATTTAATGAATAGTCTTAACTATTTTTCAGACTCAGATATCGAAAACTTGCAAAGCGATATAGACTTAATTTATGTAAACTTCCCGTTTATGAAATTATTAACCTATCCTTTTTCTTGGGTAATGCCTCTTTTTATTATTGCAGGAGTTCTTTTAATAATCTTAATTTTATTTGGGATAGTACTAAATAAGATTCAGTTGAATGAAATTCTTATTGGATTTATTCCATCTATATTATCTCTTATATTATGTGGTGGCATTTCATACCTACTCTGGAAGTTAATACTCATTATTCATCCTTCTTATAATGATATGCTTCACGGTTTTACTTATAATGGATATTGGTATATTGCAGCTTTTGTTTCTTTAAATAGTTGGCTGCTCTTTTTCATTTATAAAAAGTTTACACCCACAAATAAAATTAGTAATCTTTTTATAGCCCCAATAATACTTTGGATGATTCTTAATTTTTTAATTCAAGAAGATTTTAAAGGAGCAGGTTTCTTTATTATTCCTGTCTTTATTGCTGAAATTATTCTAGCTATTTCATTATTTATAAAACCTATTGATAAAAATTATTCCATCCTTTTTGGACTACTCTCTATTCCCACTATTTATATTTTCGCACCTTTAATTAAATTATTTCCTGTTGGCTTAGGATTAAAAGCACTCTTTATTAGTGGTGTTTTAATGGCACTAGTTTTTGGACTTTTATTACCGGTATTAAATACTTCTAAAGCAGAAAGATATTTTTCAAAATTAGGAGGAGTTTTAACTGTTTTTTTCTTTTGTATTGCAACAGTAACTTCAGGGTTTGATATTGATAACAGAAAACCTAATAGCTTAGTTTATGTTCAAAACACAATAGACTCCACTTCGTTTTGGGGGACTTACAATACTGTTCTAGATGTCTATGTTTCTCAAAAAATCAGAAAAAAAGATAGCCCAATAAATACAGAAAAGGCAGAGACAAAAAGTAAATACAATACTCGTTTTACATCTGCCGTAAAAGCAGATTACCTATCTATAAAAATATCAGATATTATTAAAAGTTTAGACACAATTATTAACGATAAAAGAATTTTAAAACTTACGATAAGACCAACTAGAAAAATAAATAAGTACGAATTAAGTATCAAAGACAGCCTGACTTTTAATCATTTACTAGTTAATAATATCCCTGTAAATGAAGGAAGCTCTTTTTCAATAAAAAAAGGCCTGTTTCTAGTTTATCACATGGGAAATGCAGATAAAGATTTACAACTAGAAATGACCATTTCTAAAAATGACAATCCAGTTATTGTCTTAAATGAAATTTCCTATGACTTGGTGAACAACCCAATGATTATACTAAATCCTAGGGATGATAACATGATGCCAATGCCTTTTGTTACAAATGATGCCATTATCACTATTCAAGAAATAATATTTTAATCAAAAAATTCTCAAAAAAATTATTCTCCCAAAGATTACTTATTTTAGTATGATTTATTATTTTATTTCTGAAACACGCAAAGTATTTACCATACCCCTTTCCTCAACTGGCATAGAAGTTAAATTAATTACAATATCTCCAGAAGATACATACTTCTTTTGTTTTACAATTCTATTGATGTCTAAAACAGTATCATCGGTACTTAAGTTTTCGTCATAAAAGAAAGCTCTTACTCCCCAAAGTAAATTAAGTTTTCCTAAAATTCTTTGTTGGGTTGTAAATGCCAAAACATACGATTGAGGTCTCCATGCGGAAATTTGAAAGGCAGTATATCCGCTGTTGGTTAGAGTGCAAATTGCTGCTGCGTTGGTGTCTTTAGACATTAATGCTGCGTGATGGCACAAAGATTTTGTAATAAATCTATCTGTTCTAATATGTGGTGCTTGATGGGGCACTTTGATTAATGGAGAGTTTTCTACACTTATAATTATTTCACTCATTTTTTGGATCACTCTTAATGGATGTTTACCAACAGAAGTTTCTCCAGATAGCATTACTGCATCAGCTCCGTCCATAATAGAATTTGCAACATCGTTTACTTCTGCTCTGGTTGGCACAGAATTGGTAATCATTGTCTCCATCATTTGTGTAGCAATTATTACGGGAATACGAGCTCTCTTGGCTCTCATCACTAATTCCTTTTGAATTAACGGAACCTCTTGCATTGGTATTTCTACCCCTAAATCTCCACGGGCCACCATTAGTCCATCACAATATGGAATTAAGGAATCTATGTTCTCTACAGCTTCAGGTTTTTCTATTTTAGCAATCACAGGAACTCTATATTCTGAGTTTTGTGCAATTAAATCTCTGAGTATTCTTAAATCTTCTGGAGTTCTTACAAATGACAACGCGATCCAATCTACCTCTAAACCTAATGCAAAAATGGCATCCTTTTTGTCTTTTTCAGTCAACGCCGGTAAAGAGATACTTGTGTTTGGAAGGTTTACTCCTTTTTTTGAAGATAAAAGACCTCCAACTATAACTTTAGTAACTACTTTTAATTTCTTATCTGTAGAAATAACTTCAAATAGTAATTTCCCATCGTCAACTAAAATCTGTTCGCCCGGTTTTACATCTCTTGGGAAATTTTGATACGTCATAAACGCTTTTTCTTTGTTTCCAATACATTTTTCTGTGGTAAAAACAAACTCATTTCCTTCTTTCAACATTACTCCTTCTTCCATAACTCCAACACGAAGTTTTGGACCTTGCAAATCTGCTAAAATAGCTACATTATAATCGTATTCTTTATTTATTTCACGTATTTGTTTTACCCGTTCTTTAACGTCATCATAATCTGCATGAGAGAAGTTAATTCTAAAAACATTTACTCCAGAACAAGCTAGATCTGTTAAAATTTTTTTTGTGCTTATTGCCGGTCCTAAAGTGGCTACGATTTTTGTTTTCTTGTTTATAAACATGTTTAAAAAATTAAAAATTGTTTAGATTTTAATGAATCAATATCAACAACGTAAGAGGTTACAACTTGATTAATTTGCTTGATCTCTTTTACTGTTTTATAAATGATTTCTTGAGTTGGTTCTCCAACTATTTTTATAAAATAATCTACTTTTTTCTTTTCGGGAATTAAGTAGGTTTTTGTTTCTGTTGACAATACTATTGTGTCTCGCGTATTTATTCTTTCTTCAGTGAAACTATTAGAGATTAAATACCATTCAAAATCATATTCTTTATTTGTGTAATTGTAAATAGAAAAAGATGCTTTATTTATGTTGCTTTCAAAATCTAAGCTAAAATCTGCTTTTAAAAAAAGTGTGTTTAAATTACTATTTAAAAGATATGCTAACTTAAAATCTTCTAATGCGGTGTGAATACAAATTAATGTATAATTATCTTCACAAAAATCCTCTATGTCTAACGAGTGAACTTGCATTGAAAAACGGTATTTAGTTGTAATGCTAAAAGAACAAAATTACTGATTGTTTTAACAACGTGGATAAAAAATAACGAAATCGTTATATATTATGAGTTTTCTATTAGTTTTTGAAAGGTGAAATAAACTCTTTTTGAAGCTTGTTCTTCTGCTTTCTTTTTAGAAGTTGCTCTTCCTTTTGCAATTTGAACGCCATCTATACTAATCTTAACACTAAAATGTTTTACAGGCTCATTTCCTGTATCTTCATAAGTTTCAATATGGTATTTTTTCTTTTGCTTCTGACACCATTCAATAATAAGCCCCTTATAACTTGTTATTTTCCCTTCTAATTTTGGAATATCTACGTAAGGGATTATTACCTTATCATATATGAATGTATTACAGTAGTTATAACCTCTATCTAAATATATTGCCCCTATTAAAGCTTCAAAAATATTTCCGTGAATATTATCCCCAATATTGTTTTTAGAAATATTACTCTTTACAAATGTAATGAGGTTTAAATCTTTCCCTAACTCATTTAAATGCTCTCTACTTACAATCTTAGATCTCATTTGAGTTAAGTACCCTTCAGATTCATTGGGTACTTTTTTATATAAGTAAGACGCTATTACAGACCCTAACATTGCATCTCCTAAGAACTCTAATCTCTCATAGTTAAAGGGTTTTCCTTTTTCATCTATTTTTTTTAATGATCTATGTGTGAATGCTTTCTGATAAAATAGTATTTTTTTAGGAGTAAATTTCAATAAATCTCGCATAGCATTATAGAACACCTTATCATCGCCTTTAGATGATTGTGTTACTATTTTGCGAATGAAATTCATTAAACTATTAATCGATTTTTTTAAATGCTACACAAGCATTATGACCTCCAAAGCCAAAAGTATTGCTCATCGCAACTTTAATATCTCTCTTTTGAGCTTTATTAAGTGTTAGGTTTAAATCTGGATTGATATTCTCATCAGCAATACTATGATTGATTGTTGGAGGTACTATCCCGTGTTTCATTGCTAATATAGAAGCGATAGATTCAATAGCCCCAGCAGCGCCTAGAAGGTGGCCTGTCATAGATTTTGTGGAATTGATGTTAATATTACTTGCATGATCCCCAAAAACCTTTGTGATGGCCTTTAATTCAGCAACATCCCCTAATGGTGTAGAAGTTCCGTGTGTGTTGATGTGATCTACATCTTCTGGCTTAATTCCAGAATTTTCTAAACAATTTTTCATCACCGCAACAACGCCAATCCCTTCTGGGTGTGGTGCAGTCATATGATAGGCATCAGAAGACATTCCTCCGCCAATTAACTCTGCATAGATATGTGCACCTCGTGCTTTTGCATACTCATATTCTTCTAGAACTATAGCACCTGCTCCTTCTCCCAAAACAAATCCGTCTCTTTCGGCGTCAAATGGTCTAGAAGCTGTTTCTAAACTTTCATTTCTTGTAGATAGGGCATGCATAGAATTAAATCCTCCCATGCCAGCAATCGTTACAGCAGCTTCACTCCCGCCAGTAACAATTACATCACAATATCCTAAACGAATGTAATTTAAAGCATCTATCATGGCATTTGCAGATGATGCACAGGCAGATACTGTAGTATAATTTGGACCCATAAATCCATTTTTAATAGAAATATTCCCAGGGGCGATATCTGCAATCATTTTTGGAATAAAGAAAGGATTAAATTTTGGTGTCCCATCTCCAGCGGCAAAATTTAAAACTTCGTTCTGAAAGGTTTCTAAACCTCCTATTCCAGCTCCCCATATTACACCTACTCGCAATTTATTAATAGTGTCTAAGTCTAGTTTCGAATCTGCAATAGCCTCATCTGAGGCAACCATCGCATATTGTGTAAACTTATCCATTTTACGAGCATCTTTTCTGTTCATAAAATCTGTAACAGTAAAGTTTTTAACTTCACATGCAAAACGAGTCTTGAACTTGGTAGCATCAAAATGCGTTATGGGTGCCGCTCCGCTAACTCCGTTAACTAGGGCGGTCCAATATTCTTCAATATTATTCCCAATTGGCGTTAATGCACCAAGTCCAGTTACTACTACTCGTTTTAATTGCATATAAATATTACTTTTTAGCTTCTTCTATGTAGCTAATTGCTTGACCAACAGTTCCGATATTCTCTGCTTGATCGTCTGGAATTTGAATATCAAATTCCTTTTCGAATTCCATAATCAACTCAACAGTATCTAAAGAATCTGCCCCTAAGTCATTAGTGAAACTAGCTTCTATTGTTACTTCATTATCGTCAACTCCTAATTTATCTACGATAATGGCCTTTACTCTTGATGCAATGTCTGACATAATTTATTAATTTTTAAATTTAAAATCGAAGCAAAAATACAAATCTTATTAGTTTAAACGAATTTTTACCAAAAAAATGAACTCTAAAGTAAATAATTTTGTTGAATAGTTGATATATAAATTATAATATCAACTATTATGCTTTATTTTGTGGGTGAATATCAACACAAATGAAGAGAATTATTATTTTTGCTTCGGGGGCTGGTTCTAATGCAGAAAATATTATTAAGTACTTCCAGAATTCTAGAAAAATATCTGTACAAAAAGTGTTTTGTAACAAAAAAGAGGCTGGTGTTTTTAATCGTTGTGCTAGCTTAGGAGTGAAGTGCAAATGGTTTTCTCGTGAGGATTTTCTTCATACTAACAGCATCTTAGAAACACTAATAAAACAAACTGACTTTATAATTTTAGCTGGGTTTTTATGGAAAATACCTGTAGCTATCGTAAAAGCGTTCCCAAATAGAATTATTAATATTCATCCTGCACTATTGCCAAAGTATGGAGGTAAAGGAATGTATGGTATGAATGTGCACAGAGCGGTGAGGGAGAGCGGTGATAAAGAAACTGGAATTACAATTCATTTTGTTAATGAAAAATATGATGAAGGTGCCGTTATTTTTCAAGCAAAAACTAAACTAGAAGTTTCGGATTCTCAAGAAGATATTGCGCAAAAAATTCATATATTAGAATATGAACACTTTCCTAATATTATTGAAAAAACCATTTTAAAAAATGGGAAATAAAAAATACTATGTGGTATGGAAGGGAAGAGAAACCGGTGTCTTCTCTTCGTGGGATAAGACTAAAAAGCTAGTACAGAGTTTTGAAGGCGCAGAATACAAGTCGTTTGTAAGCAAAGCCGAAGCTGATAAGGCAATCAAAAAAAACTTCTCAGATTATAAAGGAAAAAGCACTAAAAAAATAGTACTGTCTGCTGCTAACAAAGCAAGCTATGGTATTCCTATAAAAAACAGTTTAACCGTTGATGCGGCTTGTAGTGGAAACCCCGGTAAAATGGAGTATCGCGGAGTTCTTCATAATAATAAACAAGAAGTTTTTAAAATGGGCCCTTTTAAAAATGGTACCAATAATATTGGAGAGTTTTTGGCCTTGGTTCATGGAATTGCACTCCTTAAGAATAAAGGCTTACACAAAACTCCTATTTACTCAGATTCTAGAATTGCCATGTCTTGGATTAAAAAGAAAACATGTAGAACCAATGTTGTATTTAATTCGTCTAATAGCGATCTCTTAGAATTAATTCGTCGTGCTGAAAAATGGTTGAAAGAAAACTCATTCAACAATCCAATTTTAAAGTGGGAAACCAAGGCATGGGGAGAAATTCCTGCCGATTTTGGGCGAAAATAAAAAAAGTATCCTTTTTCAAAAAAACCCTCAAGCTAGATGCGAAAAGTTCTTATTTATTTAATGATGTAGCAATTATTTATCCTTTTAAACTTGCTGATAAATATTCTCGATTAAGACGTGCAATATTCTCTAAAGAAATTCCTTTTGGACACTCTACCTCGCATGCCCCTGTATTGGTGCAGTTTCCAAACCCTTCATCATCCATTTGTTGCACCATATTTAATACTCGGTCCGTTGCCTCAACCTGACCCTGAGGTAATAAAGCAAACTGTGATACTTTTGCTGAAACAAATAACATTGCGCTAGAATTTTTACAAGAAGCTACACAGGCTCCACACCCTATACAGGTGGCTGCATCCATAGCAGAATCAGCTGCTTGTTTAGAAATCGGAATTGAGTTCGCGTCTTGAGTGTTTCCTGAGGTATTTACAGAAATAAAACCTCCAGCATGTTGAACTCTATCAAAAGCGCTTCTGTCTACTACCAAATCTTTAATTACAGGAAATGATTTTGCTCTAAATGGCTCTATATAGATGGTGTCTCCATCTTTAAACATACGCATATGTAGCTGACATGTTGTAACTCTTCTATCTGGCCCATGAGCTTCTCCATTAATATACAATGAACACATCCCGCAGATTCCTTCTCTACAATCATGATCAAAAGCAACAGGCGACTCTCCTTTTTCTATCAATTGATTGTTTAACACATCCAACATTTCTAGAAAAGACATGTCTGGAGACACATCGGAGATTTGATAATCTACCAGTTTTCCTTTATCGTTTGCGCTTTTCTGACGCCAAATTTTTAACGTTAAATTCATCTCTCCTTAAATTATTTATATGATCTTTCTTTCACTTCAATATTATCGTATACCAAAGGTTCTTTATGCAATACGGCCTCTTTCGGTTCTCCTTTATATTCCCATGCAGAAACAAACTGAAATTCTGTACGTCGCTTTGCCTCTCCTTCTGGTGTTTGATGTTCTTCTCTAAAATGCCCTCCAGCTGATTCTTCTCTTAGTAAAGCGTCTTTTGCAAATAATTCGCCTAATTCTAAGAAATCTGCTACACGTCCTGCTTTTGCTAATTGTTCATTAAACTCATCTGCAGTTCCAGGAACTAAAACGTCTTTATAGAACTCTTTTCGTAAAGCAGAAATTTCTTCAATAGCTTCTTTTAACTCTTTTTCGTTACGAGACATGCCACATTTATTCCACATAATCTTCCCTAAACGTCTGTGAAAAGAATCAACAGACTTGGTTCCTTTATTATTGATTAAATGATTAATATTTTCTTGAGCGTTTTTCTCTGCTTCTTCAAACTCTGGAGAATCTGTAGGAATAGCTCCTGTTCTAATATCATGTGATAAGTAGTCTCCAATTGTATAAGGCAGTACAAAATAACCGTCAGCTAAGCCTTGCATTAGAGCAGAAGCACCTAGTCTATTTGATCCGTGATCAGAGAAATTTGCTTCACCAATAGCGTACAACCCAGGGATTGTAGTTTGTAAGTTATAATCTACCCAGATTCCACCCATAGTATAATGTACAGCTGGAAAAATCATCATTGGTGTTTCATATGGATTCTCATCTACAATCTTCTCATACATCTGAAATAAGTTTCCGTACTTCGCCTTCACAACTTCTTTCCCAAGCGTATTTACCAATGTTTTATCATCTTCATTTAGACCTTTTACGTGCGCTTTTTCTTTTCCATATCGAATAATTGCTGCAGCAAAATCTAAATAAACGGCTTCTCCTGTAGCATTCACTCCATATCCAGCGTCACAGCGTTCTTTGGCTGCCCTGGAGGCAACATCTCGTGGCACTAAGTTTCCAAAAGCTGGATACCTTCTTTCTAAATAGTAGTCTCTATCTTCTTCGGCAAGCTGAGTGGGTGTTATTTTTCCGGTTCTAATTGCCTCAACATCTTTCATGTGTTTTGGCACCCAAATTCGACCGTCATTTCTCAACGATTCTGACATCAATGTTAATTTAGATTGATGATCTCCAGAAACAGGAATACAGGTTGGATGAATTTGTGTATAACAAGGATTTGCAAAATAAGCACCTCGCTTATGTGCTCTCCACGCAGCTGTTACATTAGATCCCATAGCGTTTGTAGATAAGAAAAATACGTTTCCATAACCCCCAGTTCCTAAAACTACTGCATGTGCTGAGTGTCTTTCTATTTCTCCAGTAACAAGATTGCGAGCTATAATTCCTCTGGCTTTTCCATCAACAATCACAACATCAAGCATTTCATGCCTGTTGTACATTTTAATTTTTCCTCGTCCTATTTGACGATTCATGGCAGAATAGGCTCCTAATAATAATTGTTGCCCTGTTTGCCCTTTGGCATAGAATGTTCTTGAAACCAAGACACCTCCAAAAGAACGATTGTCTAGCAAACCTCCATAATCTCGGGCAAAAGGAACTCCTTGCGCTACACATTGGTCTATAATATTTGCTGAAACCTCTGCTAAACGATACACATTGGCCTCACGAGAACGATAATCTCCTCCTTTTACAGTATCGTAAAACAACCTGTAGGTTGAATCTCCATCTCCTTGATAATTTTTTGCTGCATTGATTCCTCCTTGAGCTGCAATTGAATGCGCTCTTCTTGGTGAATCCTGAAAACAAAAGGCTTTTACATTGTACCCTAGTTCTGCTAGCGTTGCTGCCGCAGAGCCTCCTGCCAAACCTGTTCCTATAACTATAACATCTATAAGACGTTTGTTCGCTGGATTTACAAGATTGATCTCATTTTTATGCTTTGTCCACTTATCTTGAAGTGGTCCTTGAGGTATTTTTGAATCTAGAGCCATCCTATAAAATATGTTTTAGGTAATGAAACAACGCAATAAAAATAAATCCCAAAGGAATTCCTACAGCATATATTTTTGAAAACCTTTTCAATCCTTTTGTGTATTTATTATTTGCCCCAACCGACTGAAATGCAGAGTTAAAACCGTGTAATAAGTGCAATGATAAGAATATAAAAGAGACAACATAGAGAGCGACTCTAAGGCCATCTACAAATTTATGTTGTAAATGTTCTAAATATCTATAACCACTTTCTGCGTTGTTCGGATCTATAAGACCAGACATATCTCCCTCAATAAACTTTATGTTAATTTCAGGAAACCAGAAGTCATAAAAATGAAGTCCCATGAATCCTAAAATAGCTAGACCACTCCATATCATATTTCTACTCATCCAAGAAGAATTAGCTCCTCCATTATTTTTTGCATAACTAATTACTCTAGCTTTATTATTTTTAATCTCCAATACAAATCCCATCACAAAATGGAAAATTACCCCAAGAATTAAGACAGGTTGCAGTGCATATTGAATTACCCAAAAAGTCCCCATAAAGTGAGAAACTTCATTAAAATTATCTGGGCTAAAAACAGACAAAATATTTATTGCAAAATGCTGTAAAAGGAAAATCATAAGAAAGAGTGCTGAAATTGCCATGGCAAACTTTCTACCTATTGAAGAACTAAAAATTCCACTCATTTATCGGTAAATTTATTATGGTTGTAAAGATACAACGCAATCGTTTTCTAACCAAACTCCAAAAACTATTTTACTTTGTATTTAGAATCATTATAGTTAATACTCTCTGTAAAAAATTAAGATTTCATCTTTATTAAAAACTCTTAACGCAACCTTTTAAAAGTATTTGCACCCATAATGTATAAATTAAACAATTTTATGAAAACTAAATTCTACCCCTTATTACTTAGTGTTTTTGCTATTGTGTTATTTTCTAATTGTGAATCTAACATAGAAGATATTATACCAGACCCTATTATAGAAAACCCAATAGAAGAAACTCCAATCTTAATTTCAAACCTTTCATTTGAAGAAACCTATGCATTTGAAGCTAATCTTTTGGGTGGGCCTCACATTGGAATGACAAACTCAACATCTGAGAATAGTTTATTCATTTCTAGTAAAGAAAATGAGCCCTCAGGATATACAACAGAAGAAGAAGTTTTTAAATTAAACCTAGACACAAACCAACTAGTTAGAAAAAATACTTCGCCTGGTGGGTTTGCTACCAAACAATTAAAAATCATAGACAATCAATTAGTTTCTATTGGCGGTACAGAATTAAAAATTTATGATTTAAATATCGTTAATGAACCTACAAGTAGAAGTTACTATGATATATATCCAAATAGCCCGTATTTCACTCTAAGTATGTTTGGAATTGCTTCAGACGACACTAACACATATATTATCGGTGGGTATCGAGTGGATACTCCTACGCGAGAAAATAAAAAAATTCACAAATTAAACATTAATTCTGGAGAAGTTTTTGAAGAAATTATTGACACTCCAGAAACTATGGTAGGCGCAAGTGGTACCGTTTCAAATAACAAATTATATGTTTTTGGCGGAGCTATCTTTGAAAATCTTACAGAAGGAACAAACAAAATTTATATCTACTCCCTAGATAATTCACAAAATTATGAAGAGCTTAGTATGTCTGTTACAGCCGATGTTACTTTTGTCCAAAAATATGGTGATATCATATTAATTGCCGGGTACAAGGGACTTTATGTAGGAGAAAAAACTTCTTTTGTAGGGAAATTTGATACCACCACAAATATTTTTGAGGAAATTGACACCAATTTAGACAGCGAAGGAGGCACAAAAGCTATTCATCAAATGATTGTTAAAGACGATAAAATATTTATTTTATACGGACATCCAGGTGACGTAATTGTTGGATTAGAATCTGAATGGTCAATTTTATCAG
>CEST01024048.1_pt1 | contig 14587 bp, 17 predicted proteins | sample 326921 | NCBI WGS metagenome assembly CEST01 (sample SAMEA2621509, study PRJEB7988) | marine metagenome | biome: marine biome (ENVO:00000447); feature: surface water layer (ENVO:00002042); material: "saline water (ENVO:00002010), including plankton (ENVO:xxxxxxxx)" | depth 5 m
GAATCTTATCCGATCCGATTCAAATTTTAAAAACCTACTTATTTTATTTTTTAAATTTATTTTTTGTTAATTCGTATTTCATAATTAGAAATTATTTTTATGTCTAAAGTTATATTAGTTACTGGTGCTTCGTCAGGAATAGGAAAATCGATCGCTACTTTTTTACAAGAGAAAGAAGGTTATACCGTTTATGGAACGAGTAGGAATCCTAAAAATATAGAGAATTTTTCGTTTAAAATTATTGCTTTAGATGTTTTAAAAGTTGCAACTATTGAAGAAGCTGTTGCTTATATTATCAAAAAAGAAGGAAGATTGGATGTTTTAATTAATAATGCCGGAATGGGAATTACGGGTCCGATTGAAGATACTCCTATGGGTGAAATGAGAGCAGTTTTTAATACCAATTTTTTTGGAGCAATTGACGTAATGAAAGCTGTTTTACCACAAATGAGAATGCAAAAATCTGGAATGATTTTAAATGTAACTTCAATTGCTGGTTATATGGGTTTACCTTTTAGAGGTTTGTATTCGGCAACAAAAGGCGCTTTAGAATTAATTACTGAAGCAACAAGTATGGAGGTTAAGAATTTTGGAATTAAGGTAGTAAATGTCGCTCCTGGTGATTTTGCTACTAATATTGCTGCTGGAAGATATCATACTCCTGTATTTGAAAACTCTGCTTATAAAGAAACGTATCAAGCAAACTTAGATTTAATAGATGCCCATGTTGAAGGAGGAATGGATCCTTTAGAAATGGCAAAGACTGTTTATAAAATCATTAATTCAGATAACCCAAAACTACACTATAAAGTTGGTGGTTTTATGGAGAAATTTTCTATTGTTTTAAAACGAATCTTACCAGATAGAATTTATGAGAAAATTTTAATGAACCATTATAAACTTTAGTTTATACTGATATGTTCATTAGCTACATTATGTAAATAGGTTTCTACAACTTCAGCAGAACAAGAAATAGCATTAAAGTTAAACTTTATCCAACCATAATAAAGTTTATCAGAAATTGTCATTCTAACCAAAAAATAATCATCCTGATCATCTTCTAAAATTTCACTGTATGTTAAATTATTATTTAGGAAGTAATTATAATTCTCATAAGGAGCGTCATATTCATAAAATATGTCTAAAGTATTTTTAACTCCATTAAGGTATCTTGCTGTGTTTTCTGACGAAAATGGAGGGTTGAAAATTACAAAATAAGGACTATTATCTTTTTTTGGTGATAATATTAAATTAGAATCAGCATCTTCATTATTAGAAAATAATTTTACGGTGTATGTCGTAAAATTTGGAGTGTTCCCAATATTTCTGTATTCTTCATAACCTAAAATAAAATCAGTTTTTCCATCTTCATTTAAATCAAGATCAATAGGTAATTTGTTGTTTAAGCAATTAGAGAAATAAGTGTAATTTGTATCTTCTATTTCATAATCATTTTCTGTAAATTCTACCCAAAATTTAATAGTGTAAACTTGTTTATCATGATGATCTCTATAGGTTAATTGACCAGTAAATTTTTTATCTATTTCCCAGTCTTTTATCTTGAGTTGTAAAAGCGTTACCTCTGTGATAGCAGAGACGTCAAAAAATGAACCATAGTAGTATTTATATCCTTTATCTATCTGTAAACAATCTCCCTTTTTACTAAATAAAAAAGTTAGAGTTTCTGTTTCATCATTAGTCCCTACTTTTTTAGTATAATTAATTTCTACAGAGTTGTCTGTATAAATACCTCTCCAAAAAACAGGATCTATGCTATTGGTTATTACTATGTTGTCAGAAGCAGAAACTTCAATTTCAGAAGTACCACAAATAACTTCGTTTTCAATTCCCTCCTCTAAAGAAGACTTTTCACAAGAACAGAAAAAAGATACAAATAAGATAAGAGTAATTTTTCTGAAAACCATAAAGTTTATTTTCGATAAAAATAATGATTTCCAACTGTTAATAAAAATTTTTGACACAAAGAATGTTTTTCAATAATCCTTATAGAAAACTAATTTATCTATGTTTAAAACTTGTAATTAATATTTTAGAAATTAAAAACCATTCTTATTACCTTTGTCGAAATTAATTATAACTTTTAAGAGATGAAATTTTTCATAGATACTGCAAATTTAGAGCAAATTAAAGAAGCGCAAGCCTTAGGAATTTTAGATGGTGTAACTACAAATCCGTCTTTAATGGCTAAAGAAGGAATAACAGGTGAAGCGAACATAATTAACCATTACAAAGAAATTTGTGAATTGGTAGAAGGTGATGTTTCTGCGGAAGTAATTGCAACAGATTTTGACGGAATGGTAAAAGAAGGTGAAGCTTTGGCTGCTTTAAACCCGCAAATTGTAGTAAAATTACCAATGATAAAAGATGGTATAAAAGCATGTAAATATTTTTCATCTAAAGGGATTAAAACAAATGTAACGTTAGTGTTTTCTGCTGGTCAAGCTTTATTGGCGGCAAAAGCAGGAGCAACATATGTTTCTCCTTTTATTGGACGTTTGGATGATATTTCTACTGATGGCTTAAATTTAATTGGAGAAATTCGTTTAATTTATGATAATTATGGTTTTGAAACTCAAATCTTAGCAGCTTCTGTGCGTCACACAATGCATATTATAGATTGCGCAAAATTAGGTTCTGATGTTATGACTGGGCCATTAAGTGCAATCGAAGGCTTATTAAGACACCCATTAACAGATAGTGGTTTGGCTAAATTTTTAGCAGATTACCAAAAAGGAAACTAGTACCAAAATAGATAGTAACAAAGTCGCAAAGTTTCAAAGTTAAAAATTGAGGATTTGCGACTTTATTTTTTTATGTTTACTTAACTTTGCAGCTAGTTTAGCTTTGCAACTTTGTTACTCTAAAAAATGTATCCAAAAAAAGAACTCGCACAGATTGTAATTTCAGCTTGTCATCAATTTAATATTGATACAGTTGTTATTTCTCCAGGTTCACGTAGTGCACCACTTACTATAGGTTTTTCTAATCATAAGGAAATAGAAGCCTTAAGTATTGTTGATGAACGTTCTGCTGCTTTTTTTGCTTTAGGAATTGCGCAACAAACTCAAAAACCGGTTGCAATTTTATGTACTTCGGGTTCTGCTCTGTTGAATTATTATCCTGCAATTGCAGAAGCATTTTACAGTAATATCCCTCTAGTTGTTATCTCTGCAGACAGACCAAAACATTTAATTGATATTGGTGATGGACAAACTATCCGTCAAGAAAATGTGTTTGAAAATCATATCTTATTTTCTGCAAATTTGATTGAGAATAAAAAATATAAGACACGTAACTCTCAATTAATTGGAGAAGCTTTGCAAATATCAGTTTCGCAAAAAGGACCTGTTCATATAAATGTGCCTTTTGATGAACCTTTGTATGAAACTGTGAGTGACCTTAAAGAATTTAATTTTCCTCATATTTCTATGAGCTCTTTGGATAACTCTCATATTGATTATGATAATTTAGCTAAAATTTGGAATGCAGCTGAAAAAAAGATGATTTTAGTAGGTGTAAATTATCCTGATGAAGAATTATATCAATTGATGGATTTTTATGCTGACGATGAATCCGTATTAATATTGACAGAAACCACTTCTAACTTGCAGAACAAAAAAGTGGTTAACTCTATTGATCAACTTATTTTTTCTTTAGATGATGCTCAGTTTAAAGAATTACAACCAGAAGTATTAATTACTTTCGGAGGAATGATTGTTTCGAAAAGAATTAAAAGTTTTTTAAGAGCATATCAACCAAAACATCATTGGAATATTGACGAGAAAAAGGCAATAAATACTTTCTTCTGTTTATCTGAATTTATTCAAACAAAACCGTTTAATTTCTTTTTAAACTTTAAGACATTAATCGTAAAAAAAGAAAGTAAATATCAGTCAAGATGGTTACAGATTCGTGATGAGAAAAGAGTAAAGCATGCTGCGTATTTATCAAAAATAAAACATTCTGATTTTAAAGTTTTCGAGCAAGCTTTAGAAAGTATTCCAAGTAATAGTCAGTTACAAATAAGTAATAGTTCAATTATTAGATACGCACAATTATTTAGTGTTAAAGACAGTATCAATATCTTTTGCAATAGAGGAACAAGTGGAATTGACGGAAGCACAAGCACGGCAATTGGTGCTGCTTATGCAAAAAATAACCAGACTGTTTTTATTACAGGAGATCTTAGCTTTTTTTATGATAGTAATGCACTTTGGAATAAAAATATTCCGAAGAACTTTAGAATTATAATAATTAATAATTCTGGTGGTGGAATTTTTAAAATTATTCCAGGACCAAAAACTACAAATGCTTCTAAATACTTTGAAACACCACATTGCTTAACTGCAGAGCATTTATGTAAAATGCATGCCTTTGAGTATCAAAAAGCATTTTCAACCGAAAAAGTAAATGAACAGTTAAAAGGTTTTTATGAAACATCAGAAAAACCAAAAATATTAGAAATTTTCACGCCAAGTGAAGAAAATGATTTAATTTTGACAGCATATTTTAAATATATACAGTAATGGGTTTACAAGAGGATTTACAAGAAGGAGAAGATAATTTACAAGACGGAGAAAATAATTCGGAAGCGCAACAAATAAACTTGCAAGAAGGAGAAAAGGTAAACTTAATTATTGAGACTGAGACTGGTTTGGGTTACACTGTTTTAATAAATGAAGAATTTGATGGTTTGCTTTTTAGAAGTGAAGTTTTTCAAGAGTTAGAAGAAAACATGGAAGTTACTGGCTATGTGAAAAATATTCGTGAAGATGGTAAAATAGATGTTTCTTTAAGACCACAAGGTTTTAGAAATGTTATTAATTCTGATGTAGATAAAGTGCTTGCTAGATTAAAAAATAGCAAGGAAGGTTTTATTTTAATTACCGACAAGAGCTCGCCAGATTCGATACGTTTTCATATGAAAATGAGTAAAAAAGCATTTAAAAAGGCAGTTGGTAATTTATACAAACAAAAACTAATTGTTATTGAAGAGGATAGGATAGTATTGGTAAAGTAAATTAGTCCTGAGTTTTAGTTTAAATTATTTACATTTAAAATATTTGTTAGAGAAATAACTTCCTGTGTTTTCAATTGACATTGAAGCAACTAAACCTATTTATGCTTTTTTTTTGAATCGAAAGATATTGAAGGTTTAGACATATACTTTTTTATCTATATTATTATAAGAGAAATGTATAGACGAAAAATATTTATAAAAATTTAATTACTTTTTACTTGAAACATTACCTCACAGAATATATTATTCTTTTACTTATTGCTAAAAACTACTGCCCACTTAATCTTAGAATATTTTCATAGAAAGCATCAGAATTTGGGTCTGAAGGATCCATTTTTCCATATCCAATCTTATATTGCTTTAAAGCTTTTTTATACATTTTTCCTGTCTCGTAATACTTCCCAATATAATAATCTCCCAGGGGAGAAGAAGGAAATAACTTTAATATCATTTTACCAAAATCACGTAAACGATCTCCGTCTTCTTTTTCGATAATAATATTTTCAATAGCATAAATATCTTTTTCTCTAATACCTAAATTGCTGCCAAATAGAAACTCTATTTCTAAATATTTATTTTCTAAATAATAAATAGCATCAAGTGGTGCTAAGTCTTTAATGTTCTTTTCATATTCTTCTCTTGAAATTGCTGAATAAACTTCAAAAATTTTCGTTATTGCTCTTGGAATTGCTTCACCAATTGCAGAGACTGAATTAGCCGTATTCATTACATCATTTATAACATTAAAATTTTTGATTTCTAAAGCCGATAATCCTTTTTGAACCTGCGCTATTTTTTGTTGCTTCGTTAAAGGAAATGAAGTGGAGTTATTGCTGTAGAAATAAAAAGTATTGTCTTCTTTTAAGAATTTAGGTAGATTGTAAGAAACGAGCTCTTCACCAATAAAATCAGAAAAACTAGGGTTTATACAAATAAAAGAATTGATGAAAGTATTGTTTTCTTGTAAAAAATGTGTGATTAAATTTGCAGAATATCCATGTCCAACAAGACTTATAAAAGGAGATGTTCTGTAGTTACTTTCTATATAAAACAACACTTCATCTCTAATAAATCCGTAAAAATTATATGCACTCGAGGTTAATCTTCCAGAATTTATATCGAAAGAAATGTCTTTTCCTTTGCTTTCTTCCATAGAAATTCCAACAATAATTTGTCCAGGAGCCTTATCTTTTTTTGCAAATAAGATAGCATTTCCTACATATGTGTCAAATAGGTATTCTTCATCTAAAACAATAGTTAAAGGGTAGTTTTTAATACTGTCTCTTTCATATCCTTCAGGAAGAAAAATTCTGATACTTCTTGTAGTTTCTAAAAGATCAGATTCTATTTTTTTTTGAATTGTCATTTGCGAGAATCCACAGAAACAAAAAAGAATAAATATTAATGTAAGCGATTTCTTAATCATAAGTTAGAATGTTTATTTTTGCAAGGAACGATCTTTTGTTATATTACAAGAACGTCGAAAATACAAAAATATGATACAACCTGAATGGAAAACAGTCAAAGAGTATGAAGATATTACCTATAAAAAGTGTAATGGAGTTGCAAGAATAGCGTTTAACAGACCAAATGTTAGAAATGCATTTCGACCGAAAACAACCAAAGAATTGTATGAGGCTTTTTATGATGCAGGTGAAGATGTAAATATAGGTGTTGTACTTCTTTCTGCCGAAGGACCAAGTACAAAAGATGGTGTATATTCTTTTTGTTCTGGTGGTGATCAAAAAGCACGTGGTCATCAAGGATATGTAGGTGAAGATGGATATCACCGTTTAAATATTTTAGAAGTTCAACGTTTAATCCGTTTTATGCCAAAAGCTGTAATTGCAGTAGTTCCTGGTTGGGCAGTTGGTGGTGGACATAGTTTACATGTAGTTTGCGATTTAACTTTGGCAAGTAAAGAACATGCCATTTTTAAGCAAACGGATGCAGATGTAACTTCTTTTGACGGTGGTTATGGCTCTGCTTATTTAGCTAAAATGGTAGGACAGAAAAGAGCACGAGAAATTTTCTTTTTAGGAAGAAATTATTCAGCACAAGAAGCCTATGATATGGGAATGGTAAATGCTGTAATTCCGCATGATGAGTTAGAAAGTACTGCTTATGAATGGGCGCAAGAAATTTTAGAGAAAAGTCCAACTTCTATAAGAATGCTAAAATTCGCAATGAATTTAACAGATGATGGTATGGTTGGTCAGCAAGTTTTTGCTGGTGAAGCAACACGTCTAGCTTATATGACGGATGAAGCAAAAGAAGGAAGAGATGCTTTTCTTGAAAAAAGAAAGCCTAATTTTCCTAAAAAATGGATACCATAGGTTTTCGTTGGCAGTTTTTAGTTTCAGTTTATCAATATTTAACTTTCTGGTTGAGCTTAGTCTAAACCTAAATAATATATAATGAAATCACAAGTCGTTACTTTTTTAATAAAATGTTCGGATCAAAAAGGGTTAGTGGCAAAAATCACTAATTTCTTTTATGAAAAAGGATTCAATATTTTAAGTTGTCAGCAATATGTAAATGCTATCGAAGACACTTATTTTATGAGAGTTCGGTTAAATGCAGATGGAACTAATATATCTAAAGATGAATTAGAAGATAGTTTCATTGAAATAGCTGAACCTTTAAGCTTTAATTGGTCTGTAAATTATGGCGATAAAAAACAGAACGTTGCTATTATGGTTTCACATACAAGTCATAATTTATACGATTTATTAGAGCGATCTAAAGAAGGACGTTTAGATTGTACTATAAAAATGGTGATTAGTAACCATGATAAATTAAGAAACATTGCAGAAATGTTTGCAATTCCTTTTTATTATTTACCCGTTACAAAGGAAACGAAGTTAGAACAAGAAGCTAAAATTATCCAATTGCTAGATTCTAGTGAAATAGATTTGGTCATTATGGCGCGATATATGCAAATTCTATCATCAGATTTTATCAATCATTATCCAGAGAGAATTATTAATATTCACCATTCCTTTTTACCTGCTTTTCAAGGTGCAAATCCATATAAGAAAGCTTATGAAAGAGGCGTAAAGCTAATTGGAGCAACAGCACATTATGCGACTGAAGATTTAGATGAAGGTCCGATTATAGAGCAAGATGTAAAGCCCGTAACACACGAAAGCACTCCAACAACTTTAAAAAGAATCGGCGCGGATATAGAAAAATTGGTTTTAGCGAGGGCAGTGAAATGTCATTTAAATCATCAAATTATAGTTTCAGGAAATAGAGCCATTGTTTTTCCTGAAGCAGGGGAGTAGTATCATTCACAAATCGTAATTGCATTTATGAAAATAATTTGTATTGGGCGCAACTACGCAAAACATATTCAAGAGTTAGCGAATGAAAGACCAGACAATCCTGTCGTTTTTCTAAAGCCAGATTCTGCTATTTTACCAAGAAAGAATCCATTTTTTATACCTCCTTTTTCTGATGATGTACATTATGAAGTAGAGGTTTTAATCAAAATAAATAAAGTTGGTAAACATATAGATGCAAAGTTTGCTTATAAATATTATGATGAAATTGGATTAGGAATCGATTTTACAGCAAGAGATATACAAACACAATGCAAAGAAAAAGGGTTGCCTTGGGAAAAAGCAAAAGCCTTTGATGGAAGTGCCGTTGTGGGAGAGTTTTATCCGAAAGAAGAATTTGATTTAGCTAATTTAAAATTTCAATTATATAAGAATGATGAAATTGTTCAAGACGGAAATACGAATGAAATGTTGTGGAAAATAGACGAACTCATTTCGTATGTTTCTCAATATTTTACCTTAAAAAAAGGTGATATCATTTTTACAGGAACTCCTGCAGGAGTTGGAAAAGTAGTGGAGAATGATGTTTTAAAAGGAGTGATTGAAGGCAATGAATCATTTAATATTAGAGTGAAGTAAATAATTAAAAATAAAAAGGATGTTAGGGTTATTGTTACTGTATTGGATTGGAAAATATTTTTACAAATTAGCAGAAGCACATGATAAAAGTAAATGGGGATTTACCCTTTTAGGAATCGTAGTTTATTATGCAGGAATTGTTGTTTTAGGATTAATATTAGGAATCGTTTTAGAAATTTTTGCCCCGGGGTATTTTGAAACTATGAACGATATAGCTCTTAATTTAATGGCGCTACCTTTAGGTCTCTTGAGCTGTTATATATTATATAAATATCTAGAGAAAACTTGGAAAAAGAATGCCCCAAGTAAAAATAATAGTATTGATGAAATAGGAAGAATTCCAGAATAAAATTAGAATTATTTTTATGAAGATGCTAGGTTATATTTTTCTCTTCTACATTGGTTTTTATTTTTATAGACTTGCAGAAAATAATAAAAAAAATAAATGGTTATTTGGAATTCTTGGCATAGTCACATATATTTTTGGGAATGCTATTTTTGCTCTCCACACATTTTTTTTTTGGAACAAAATATAAATAATTTTAATATATTATTTTTTAGTTTTAAATCATTTGCAATTGGGTTGCTATTCGTTTTTACGCTATTTTATTTGTTACATTTTGTTTGGAATAGAAAAAAAGTTATTAAAGAAGAAGAAATTGATAAAATAGGGAATACAAAAAATTAACTTTAAAATTGATAAAGATTCAAAGTCAAATTTGTTGCTTTACCACTTTCAATAAAAAAATATGAACGCAGAAATTATAACCATTGGAGATGAAATTCTCATCGGTCAGATTGTAGATACAAATTCGCAATGGATTGGTCAGCAATTAAATAAAATAGGAGTATCAGTTTATCAGATTTCTTCCATTCAAGATGATAAGCAACACATTTTAAACGCATTTAAGGAAGCGCAAGAAAGAGTAGATATTGTAATTATTACTGGTGGTTTAGGACCGACAAAAGATGATATCACTAAAAAAACAATCGCTGAGTTTTTTAATGATGATAAAGTAGTAGAGCACCCAGAGGTAGTAGAACACATTAAAGGGTTATTTAAAAGAATAAATTATCCTTTTAGAGAAGTACAAAGAGCGCAAGCTCAATTGCCTTCAAAAGCGATTTTATTAATGAATAATTTTGGGACAGCACCTGGCATGTGGTTTTATGAAAATGAAACTGTTTTTGTTTCGCTTCCTGGAGTTCCTTATGAAATGAAAGGACTCATTACTAATGAAGTTTTACCAAGAATTCAGAAGCAGTTTAAATTACCTTTTATCCTTCATAAAACGATTATGACTTATGGTCAAGGAGAGAGTATGATTGCCGAAAGAATTGAAGATTTTGAAAATAATTTACCAACCTATATCAAGTTAGCGTATTTGCCTTCTTTTGGTAGAGTTCGTTTAAGACTATCTGCCAAAGGGGAAAACAAAGAAATTATTGAAACAGCGTTGCATGAAAAAGTAGATGAACTTTATCAACTAATTCCAGAAATTATAACGGGTTTAGATGATGATAGTTCTCTAGAAAAAAGAGTGGGAGTGTTGTTGAAGAAAAGTAACAGAACAATTTCGACAGCAGAAAGCTTAACTGGAGGTAAAATTGCTGCAACTTTAGTTTCCATAGCAGGATCTTCTGCCTATTATAAAGGAAGTTTTGTAACATATTCTGCAGAAACAAAAATTAACCTTTTAGGTGTTTCTGCAGAAACTATAAAAAAATATACAGTAGCTAGTAAAGAAGTTGCTTTAGAGATGGCAAGAGGAGCCAAAGAAAAACTACAAACAGATTGTGCAATTGCAGTGACAGGAAATGCGGGTCCAACAACAGATCATAACGATAAAAGTGTCGGCGTTGTTTTTATCGCTTTTATATCAGATGATAAAGAGATTGTGCAAGAATTTAATTTTGGGCAACCTAGAGAAAAAGTAATCAATAGAACGGTTAGTAAATCACTTGAAATTTTACAAAAAGAAATTCTTTAAAAATTTATGAAATAGTTTTGTTCATAATTAGAATTATATGTAGATTTGCACCTCGTTTAGAGATAACACTATTAAATACTGTCGAAAAGATGTCTAGAGTTTGTGAATTAACAGGAAAAAAAGCAATGGTTGGGAACAATGTTTCTCACGCTATGAATAGAACCAAAAGAAAGTTTGACGCTAATTTAATGACCAAGCGTTTTTTCATACCAGAAGAAGATAAATGGATTACTTTAAAAGTGTCTGCATCAGCTTTAAAAAATATTAACAGAAAAGGTATTTCTGTAGTTATAAAAGAAGCGAGAGCTAACGGATTTTTAACTAAATAAGCTTAAGCATTTAAAATTTTATACAGATGGCAAAAAAAGGTAATAGAGTTCAGGTAATTTTAGAATGTACAGAGCATAAAGCTTCAGGAGAAAGAGGTACTTCTAGATACATTACAACTAAGAACAAGAAGAATACTCCAGATAGAATGGAAATCAAGAAATTCAATTCTATTTTAAAGAAAATGACTGTTCACAAAGAAATTAAATAATTAAAAACATCTAGAACTCAGAACAGAGCATATAGATTTAAAAAACATATACAATGGCAAAGAAAACAGTAGCATCGTTACAAACATCTTCAAAAAGATTATGTAAAGCTATAAAAATGGTAAAATCTCCAAAATCAGGAGCTTACACTTTTGTAGAATCAATCATGCAACCAGAAAAAGTAGATACCTTTTTAGCTAAAAAGTAATATTTACGTCACAAAATAATTAAAGCTATTTTCTAATTTAGGAAGTAGTTTTTTTTGTGCCTTATAATTCCGTATTTTTGAGTGTTCATTAAAGGTTGCACTTTTCATTAAATCTTTTAAACTTTGTATTTGATACAAGTTTGTTTATTCTTTACAAACTTACTCGAACTTACACTTTAAAAGGTTAAGAATATTAACGGCTATTCGAACCGAATCGTATCGATTGCTAGCGCAGACAAATTTAATGACAATTTGACCAAACCCAACAAATGGCACGTTTTTTAATGTACTGTTATATCTTATAAAAGAAAAAAATGAGTTTTTTTAAAAATATATTTTCGAAAGAAAAAAAAGAAACTTTAGACAAAGGATTAGAAAAGTCTAAAGAAAGCTTCTTTGGTAAGTTAACAAAAGCAGTAGCAGGTAAATCTAAAGTAGATGAAGATGTTTTAGATAACTTAGAAGAGATTCTTGTTGCTTCTGATGTTGGCGTAGACACCACACTTAAAATTATAGATAGAATAGAAGCAAGAGTTGCCAAAGATAAATATGTGGGTACAGATGAACTAAACAAAATTCTTCGTGAAGAAATTGCCGGTTTATTATCTAAAACAAATATTGGTAACGAAACTGAATTTACAATTCCTGCAAACAAAAAACCTTATGTAATTATGGTTGTTGGTGTAAATGGCGCTGGTAAAACTACTACGATTGGTAAGTTAGCAAGTCAGTTTAAGAAACAAGGTTTAAAGGTAGTTTTAGGAGCAGCAGATACTTTCAGAGCAGCTGCAATAGATCAATTACAAGTTTGGGCAGATAGAACAGATGTTCCAATTGTTCGTCAAGAAATGGGGTCAGATCCAGCTTCTGTTGCATTTGATACTTTAAAATCTGCGGTTACTCAAAATGCAGATGTTGTGATTATAGATACTGCAGGGCGTTTACATAATAAAGTGAATTTAATGAACGAATTGACTAAAATTAAACGTGTAATGCAGAAAGTAGTAGAAGATGCGCCACACGACGTTTTATTAGTTTTAGATGGTTCTACAGGTCAAAATGCATTTGAGCAAGCAAAACAGTTTACATTAGCGACAGAGGTTACTTCTTTAGCAGTTACCAAGTTAGATGGTACAGCGAAAGGCGGTGTTGTTATTGGTATTTCAGATCAGTTTCAAATTCCTGTAAAATATATTGGAGTAGGAGAAGGAATAGATGATTTACAAGTTTTTAATAAAGACGAGTTTGTCGATTCTTTTTTTAAATAGACACTTCTCATAAAAAAAATAAAACTCCTTTTAACGGGAGTTTTTTTATGTCTTAAAAGAAGTTTCGCTATCGTTAACATGATTGTCCAACGTTTTAATGTTATATAATCGTAGTTAGCGAAGTTTATTTTTTAAAATGTTTAGTAGCAAACTAAATCTATGCGTTAAAAACTATCAATAGAAAGAATACCAATCATTTAAAAAGCACTATTTTTGCACTCGTTTTGGTTTTTTAAATAAATTAGAACATATAATCATAAGAATATACTGCTGATAGCAAATGGCTAAAGGCAAAAAGCTATAAACATGCGCACGAAAACCACCAAACAAAATAAGATTAACGTTGTTACTTTAGGTTGCTCAAAGAATATTTACGATTCTGAAGTATTAATGGGGCAGTTAAAAGCCAATGGTAAAAACGTTGTTCATGAAGATCCAGAAGACGATGGTAACATTGTTGTAATTAATACTTGTGGGTTTATTGGTAAGGCAAAAGAAGAAAGTATTGATACGATTTTACATTATGCCAAAAGAAAAGAAGCTGGTGAAATTGATAAGGTTTTTGTTTCAGGTTGTTTAAGTGAACGTTATAAGCCAGATTTAGAAAAAGAAATTCCGAACGTAGATCAATATTTTGGAACACACGATTTACCCAATTTATTAAAGGTTTTAGGAGCAGATTATAAGCACGAATTAATTGGAGAACGTTTAACAACCACCCCAAAACATTACGCATATTTAAAAATTGCAGAAGGATGTGATCGACCTTGTTCTTTTTGTGCAATTCCTTTAATGAGAGGGAAACACGTTTCTACTCCGATTGAACATATTGTTACAGAAGCAACAAAATTAGCAGAAAAAGGAATTAAAGAAGTCATGTTAATCGCACAAGATTTAACATATTACGGTTTAGATATATACAAGAAAAGAGCTTTAGCCGATTTATTAGAAGCTTTAGCAAAAGTAGACGGAATTGAATGGATTCGTATGCATTACGCATTTCCAACAGGATTCCCGATGGATGTTTTAGACGTAATGAAACGCGAACCTAAAGTATGTAATTATCTAGATATTCCTTTACAACACATTAATACCGAGTTGTTAAAGTCTATGAAACGTGGAACAACGCATGAGAAAACGACTGCATTAATCCATAAGTTTAGAGAAGCTGTACCTAAAATGGCAATTAGAACTACGTTAATTGTTGGATATCCAGGAGAAACAGAAGCAATGTTTCAAGAATTAAAAGATTGGGTAGAAGAAATGCGTTTCGAACGTTTAGGTGCTTTTGAATATTCTCACGAAGAAAACACTGGAGCGTATGTTTTAGAAGATGATGTTCCTGCTGAAGTGAAGTTTAAAAGACTAAATGAAATTATGGAAGTTCAATCTCAAATTTCTTGGGAACTGAATCAACAAAAAATAGGAAAAACGTTTCGATGTTTGTTCGATCGAAAAGATGGAGAATATTTCTACGGAAGAACAGAATCTGACTCACCAGATGTAGACAATGATGTTTTAGTTGATGCGAAAGAGCATTATGTTAAAATTGGAGAATTTATAGACATCAAAATCCATGAAGCTGGAGATTACGATTTATATGGAACTCCTGTAAAATAA
>CEST01041724.1_pt1 | contig 14439 bp, 14 predicted proteins | sample 326921 | NCBI WGS metagenome assembly CEST01 (sample SAMEA2621509, study PRJEB7988) | marine metagenome | biome: marine biome (ENVO:00000447); feature: surface water layer (ENVO:00002042); material: "saline water (ENVO:00002010), including plankton (ENVO:xxxxxxxx)" | depth 5 m
TCACTTCTAATAATCCCAGCAGTTCCTTTGTATACTTGCCAAATTTCTGCACGTCTGTTATGATATTGCCAAGACAAACGAGCATTGGGTTTTACTATCAATATTTTCGGACTCAGTTTCCCACCAATTTTTAGAGTATTAACGTCTAAACCTTCAAAGAATTTATTTGAAAAATCTTGTGCTTGACGTTCATCAATCACTAAAAATCCTCCCCAAGGTCTTTCAAAATCATGAAAAACTACGTTAAACCCAAAAGATTCAATATCTTTTTTTATTTCTGGATAAATGTATATTTATTTAGTGTACATTTTTTATAACTTAATTTTAGGAACTTGATTCCAATTTATTTTTTGATCTGCCTCATTTAAATCAATAAAATCAAAACTTCTTAACAATTTCTCCAATTTAGGTTTACAGTTTTTAATACCTACATAAGATTTAAAACGTCTTGAAAGTGAAAGACCTGGAACAATTGGTTGGTCAATATCAAAATCTCTGGGATGAAAATAAGTCATGACATAATTAGATTGATTTGTCCAGTTTTCAATAATTTTATAAGGCAACAAACGAAAGTACCCACCTCCAGAAAAAATAAAAGGTTTTCCTAAGAAGGTATGAATATTTATTGGAAATTCTTTTAATTTGATTCCATTATACTCTATAATTGATGGAAGAGCTGAGCGATATGTCGGTAATCCTCCATGAGCTCTTCCTGCGGGAAAAACAGAACTATCTTTTGTTATACCTAATTCATGTAAAACCTCAAAAGCCCACTTATTATTTTCAGTAATACTGAAACCAGGTGCTCTAAAACTGGTCACCTTTTTTCCAATGCAATCTTCTAATGTTTTAATTGATTTTTCAACATCCTTTTTGAAAGTCTTCCGATCTTGCTCATAAGCAAGTTGATGAGTATGGGTATGAGTAGCAACCTCAAAACCACGATTACTTATCTCTTTTATAACTTTGGGATACTTCTCTGCCATCCACCCTACCACAAAAAAAGTTGCAGAACAATTCGACTCCTCGAGAATGTTATATATTATATCCATACCCAATTGAATTCTAGAATCAAAATTATTCCATTGTTTTGGTGTTTTAGTGTATGGATTGTCTAATAAATGAAACCAATCCTCAATATCAAAGGTTAAAATTTTCATCAGTTGATTAATATGTCACAAACCATTTGTGTGCAAAATAAAGCATAGGTTAAAAAAATTAAGATCTATCTATTATCTAAAATTGCTAAGTCAAAAGAAATATTTTCTAAAGATAAATCACTGAGATGCTCTATATGAACATATAATTTTCTTTTAATAAGGTTATTTACTCTTAATTTCCTCAAAGGATTTTTATTGCCTATTAATATTACAGTATTACCATTTTGAATTATTGACTTAAAAATACTGGAAGCCAAATCTAATCTTAAATTATTTGAAAAACCAAACATATAGGTTAAATTTTTTTCAGATTCAAAATAGTTTTTAGTGTAAACATTATTAATCGATATATAGTCTTTAAACTTATTCAAATGTTTAATATTTTGATAAATTAAATTTTTTTTCTTTGAGAAGAATAAGAATACAATTACAAAATATATTGCTGCAAAAAAATACTTTAAAAATCCATTGATTACAGGTAAAATCACTACGTCTAATTCAGTCTTTATTTTCCATTTTGCTATTTTATCCCAATATAAGGATGCTTTTTCATTAGGAACACCTAAAACAATATTATAATTTTCATTAAGACTTGACTCTAATAAAGTATTATATAAATCTTTCAAAATAAAGATATTTTTTCTATGATTTCGATCTACAAAGGTATCACATCCTACTAATATTGAATAATTCCCAATTTTTCTTGGCATACAAGTAAATGCAGCTACTACATTGTCATTAAAAATTAATAGAGAATGAATAGAATACCCTTTATGATTGTCTTTGTACTTTAATAAAAGCTCCTTAGAATTAAAATTAATTGGAAATGTATCGGATAATTGATTTACTAGTTTGTCTAAATAATTAGATTTTTCTAAATCTAAAGTTGAAATAACTATATTTTTATAATCCATAATCTCTTATTATGACAGCACTCCACGATAATCCTACTCCAAAACCTGCCAATAGAATTGTTCTACCAGAAAAATTGATTTTACTATTTTCCAAAACTATTGGAATAGTTGACGATACTGTATTACCTGAGTTATCCATATCAATAATAAACTTATTCTCTGGGATATTTATTTTTTTTCTCAAATGACTAAGCATAAACATATTTGCTTGATGAAAAATAAAATAATCTATCTCATCAATATTACTATTATTAATATTAAGAACATTTTTTATCAATTCTGGCACTACCCTAATAGTAAAATTAAATACGTTAGGACCATTCATAAAAATTTCAGGTTTTAAACCAGTATCCCTGAGAGCACCACCTTTAACATATAAATCTTTTACTCCTTTTCCATCTGTACCAAAAATGAATTCACCTATATTATTTGCATCTGTAATAGTTAACAATGATGCAGTAGCAGCATCTCCAAAAATAGTTTTATTGGATTTATCCTCATTAGAGATATACTTAGTGTAAGTATCAGCCGTTATTAACAATACATTTTTTGAAATCCCTCCTTTGAGTAATCCTTTTGCTAAGGAAAGACCATATAAGTATCCTGAACACCCCTGATTTACATCAATATTTCCAGCTTTATTTGACAAACCTATATTTGCATGAATAACAGATGAAGTAGCTGGTAGTAAATAATCTGGTGATTGTGTAACCAATATTAAAAAATCGATTTCACATATATCTATATTATACTTAATAAATAAATTATTTGCTGCATTAGACCCAAGATCACTAGCAAATTCATCTTTACCAGCAATATACCTGTTTGAAATACCTATTTTTTTTGATATTTTGTCAACTGAATAGTCAGGATGCATTTCTACAATGTCTTGATTTGATCTTGTTTTTTGTGGAAAAAATTTAGCTATTTTCAAAGGTTAATGGATTTTATTAAACAATATTTTTAAAGTAAGTTCATCGTTTAAATCATCAGATGAAATAAGTAAATTATACTCTTCTTCTAACATCGATATTATCATCAAAGCAGTCATAGAGTCATACCCCTCAATTTCAACTAATTTATCTTCAATACTTATAGCTATGTTTGTATCTTCAAACTGATCTTTAATATTCTTTAGAAATTTTTCCATTTTTTTTTATAAATATAATTATTTTTTTATCGTCTTTTTTAATTTCGTTGTTGAGTAGATTGTAGTTTATTTTTGCGTATTTAGCATATAATGTTTCATCAAATTGAATTATAGAGCTAATTGAATTTAAATTTAAGATTTTTAATCTATTTAAATATGTTTTTTGGTAATTATTATTAATCTCAACTGGAATACAATAATTAAGAATTGACTCATAAAGTCTATTAGTAATATTATATTTAGAATTTTCATCATAAAAATCTGAGACATAACTAAACCGATATTGACTATATAAATCTGATAATTCCTCAAACAGATAAGTTCCCTTATAATTTTTGGAAATAAATTTCGAATTATAATTTTGAGTTATAATATTTAACTTACCCCACAAGTCTATCTTAACATTATCTAATTTCTCTGAAAGTTCATTTAAACCTCGTAAATACCCTGCGTAAATAATTTTTTTATTTGACAAATTAATAATCTCTTTTTGTTTTTTTATAATTGGATTATTATGCCAAATAAATATATTTTTTTCTGAAAACTTAAATATTTCATTGTACCCTAACGAAGTTAAGAATACAGTCTTATTCTTTAAGAGATTTCTAAATAATTTTAATAATATTTTGTATTTAAAAAAAGGTGTTGGAATATCAGCAATCTCTTTGATAAAGTTAATTCTTAAAATCCATAAAAAGACAGCATACTCGAATCCCCTTACCACTAAAATACTGTTTTTGAATTTTTTTCGTTCTTTATAAACAAGCTTGAATGAGTGTAAAATTCTTTTAACATAGCCTTTAAATCCACTTCTAAAAAAGAATAAATCTTGACTTAAATTAGTATCTGTATTGTTTCTATTAGCAGACCCTAGAGGTTCACATCGAAAATCATTTAATTTAAACCATTTAAGTCTTTTATTTGTGTGAGCACTTGAAAGGTCACTTGTTAGATAAATAATATTCATTAAAAAATTGGTTTAAATCGAATTGTTTATTGTTTCGGGCTTTATCTATGTAGGAATCAATTTCATTTATGAATAGATCTATTTCAGTTTTTATACTATCAAAATCTTTATGGTTAGTTAAAGATAACCCTAATTTATTTTTTATAATATATCTGCTAATATCGCACTCTGGACCAACATAAATTATTGGCTTATTTAATTCAATTGTAGTATTAAATTTACAGCTTAAACAATACTTTTCATAATCCCACTCTTGAAACAATAGAACCACATCCAAGGATTGTAAATAATTTAAATAATCTTGTTTATTCATTCCTCCACCAAAAAGAACATTAGAATTAGAAAAGTGGACTTTACATGTATCGAAATATTTACCAAAACCTCTTATGTTTACCTCAACATTAAGCATATTATCCAAAACTTCAATCAGTTTAAAAGGAATTTTATAGCCATGACTATTTGAGAAATTACCACTATAACCAAATACTATTTTAGATTTATTTAATATTTTTCTTTCCAATTTATCACTATAAACATTTGGGTTATAATTGATTTTTGGATTTATATTATAGTTTGTATTGAGGTAATTAAACATATCCTTACTTATCGTTTCAAATTCATCAATTCTAGAATATGTGAATTTAAAAAATGGTCTAAGAGCCTTTGTTAGAAAATTAAAGCCTAGAGTTTTTAATATACCATCTGGATATACATCTTGAATTATAAAAGTAACCTTTTTTCTAAAAGGTGAAAATGCAAAAAAGAAAAGATTTAATCCAGGACTTGACTGAGAAATTATTTTTTTGATTTTTTTTGAATTTTTAAAATAGTACAGATAAAAACCAACATATAGCTTAAACATGGAAGTAAAATTCCAAAAATAATTTGTGATGAATCTTTTATCATTTAACTCTTCGTTTTCAATTACACTATTTTTATAGTTAAGTGTAGTTGAAAACACTACATAGTTTCCATTATGTATTTTTTTATCTAAATCTATTCTTCTTTTCAAAAGTAACGCACTTGCAGATGTTGATTTATAAAAATATCTGTCAAAATATACAATCATAGTTATTCTATTTGTTTTAGTTGTTTTATAAAATCCTTATATATGAGGCTATGTATGGCTTCATTTTTAATGTTATTAAATTTTTTAGTTCCATTTAGACTTGTAATGTTCAAACCATATTCATTTATTAAATGTAAAGTATATTCATTCAAATTAGAGATTATATTTTTATTCAAGGCAACTGAATCTGCTAGGACACCACTAGCAGTAAGGGAATAATTACTATATGAGACAAGAATGCTTTTAGCGCCACTAAAATAAGAATAATAGTCCTCTAGTTTCAAATATTTATTAATGGATTTAAAAGGTACTTTTATTTGACCGTGAAGCTTTCCTAAATGAATAATTTTTTTAACGTCAATATTAATAATTTGATCAAACTTACCATTGTATATGTTTCCAAAAACAATAATTTCTTTATCTACTTTAAGAACTTCACTAGTAATATTATTAATAATTTCTAAATCATGCCATAATGGTATATATTTAAAATCTCTATCATAAATGGAATTGAGATTTTCAGAAATATGTCTTGAAAGAACATAATTTTTTGACTTTGTGGATTTAATATACCAATTGAATAAAATTCTTTTAACTATTGAAGGAAATGTCTTCCCTTTTAGAAACGAAAAAAAATTATGAAATATAATCACATCATTTCTTCTAAATAAGGTTGTAAATAAAAGAATTTCCCAACTGGCGGTCAAGTAAATTAATTTAGTTCTCCTAAAAAATAATAAGTGATTAAAAATTGAAACTTTAATATTTGAGCTTAAATAATATTTTTGAGCTGACCGACTAACATAAAGATTATTTATATTTTTTATTTTTTTTAAAAACTTGATTAATGTTAGATTTGTTACAAGGTGCTCATCACCTTGGCAAACATTATCAACAATTATATATTTTCTAGACATTGATCATACTTCTAAAGATTGAACTATACTTCTGAGAAATTTTTTCTGAAGAACAAAAAGATAAATCGAATTTTGATTTAAAATTATTTGTGTGAATCAAACTTTCAACAGCCTTTATAATCCTGATACTACTAAACCCAGAATAAATAGCCTCAGATTTGAAGTATTCATGTAATATTGGAAAATCACCAACAATTATTTTTTTATTTCTTGACAGAGCTTCAAGATTTGAAATTCCTGGAGATTCTATAAAGCTTGGTAGAATATGAAAAAGACAATTATTATATAAATCATCAAGTTTGATTTTAGATAATAAGCCATGATAAATTACCCAAGGACGTTTCTTTAACATGTTGTTAAATTTTATTTTATTTTTTTCCTCAAAAAACCTAAGATCTCCTGCAATATGGAGTTTTAATTTATTTTTTTTGTAAATAGAATCACTTGCTTTTAATAACTGAAAAACATTCTTTCTTTCGCTAAGGTGTGAGGCCATAAAATAATAATCCGATTTCGACTTTTTAGTTTCAGGGCTTTGATTGTGTGGCGGATCAAAAGTATTATATACAACATGAATTTTTTTTAAAATCCAGTTCCCAAAAATTAACTTTAAATAATGCTTTTCATAGTAACTGTTTACAATAATTTTATCTACTTCATTATATAATTTAAATCTCTCAGAATACCAATTTGGTATGAAGGATGGAATAAATTTTAAAAACTTATATGAGTAATAATTTCGTCTATAAAAGTTTGGACTAATTATAGTCTTAAAAGAATGGTTAGATCCTTTCAGAAATTTTATCAAATAATAGAAACTTGGAGTGTCACCAAAAAAGTGAATAATATCATTTCCATTCAATGAAATATTATCAACTTGATTAAGGTCACCTACAAAATCAAAAATAGAATTAGCGACTTCCTTGACAAACTTAAGTTGGTTTTCTTTTCCTCCATTAGCAAAATTTAAAGGAAAATCATTACAATATAAATATCTATTCATTTTTGTTTTTATATAAGAATGTTAATAAGAAAATTCCCGGATGAATTAATGGAATTCCTTGAGATAGAACAAGAATAATAATCCAAAAACTATTTTTATTAGTTTGTTTTTTTATAAAAAACAAAATTAACGAAGTATAAATAAAGCCAAAAGATAAAAAAAAATTTAGCAGTATATTTAAAATATATCCCACTTTCAAATCGGACCCTCGCAACCAAAAAAATTCTTTAATTAAAAATTCTTTATAATTACCTGGACCTAATCCAAGAAAAAAATTAAATATTGTATGTGATGTAATCGTTTCATAAAAACCATAAAAAGGATGAATAAATCTTTTTACAAAACTTAGTGGTATTTGCATTAATACATCTATATCTATCGTAAATGAGTTATAAATTACTATGGCTCTTGGGACTACAATAATAGATGTCAGTATTATAAATGGAACAAGAACTATGGGTTTTTTAAATATATTTTTTTTGTAAACAAAACCTATTATACCCGACAATAGAATGAAAGAACTAGACAAAGATAATAGACCAGTCAAGACTATTAATCTATAGTTATTAAATTTATATTTTAAATCTATCGCCAATAAAATTGCTAAAGTTATTCCAAGTCCTGAACTTTCTCTAAAAAAACCAACGGGTCTAATAAAATTTAATGATAATCTTTTATCTATCAAACTTCTTCGATCAAAAAAAATGATATTATCAATAATACTCGGGCTTATTAAATCTATAATTACTGTGAAAAGCAAAAAAAACAACACCCCTTTAAGTAGAAACTTTAAAATATTTTCTGAAATTGAAAATTTATTAAATAATATAAATACACCAACTAAATAATATCCACCTGACACTATCTTAACCTGATTTAAAATTAAAATAAATAAACCTGTAAATAATAATATTAATAAATTATAATCAAAACTCCTTTTGAAAAAAAAAGGAAATAACATTGATAATAGTAAGCCTGGATAAATTATGAACTCCGAGTTTGCTAGAGGAAATCCGAACAAACTAGGAGAACATATTAAAATTAATATTATTAAATAAAGAATCTTCAATTTAGAATTTATTTAATGCTCTTTCTATTCCTTCTTCAAGACTTATTAAAGGCTTATAAAAAGAATGTAGAAAAGTAGAGTCTGAACATCTAAATAGCACTCCGACAGGCTTATCTAATAAGTGCTTAATACCTAAAGGTGGTCTATGCCCACTTATCTTAAAAGACATTTCTGCAAGATCATTAAAACTTGTAGGAATACCCCAACCTAAATTTACTGGTTTTAATATTTCTAACTCTACTGTCTTTAAAGTTGCTAGAATAATATCCTCCATATGCATAAAGTCTCTAACCTGTGTTCCATCTCCCCAAATCTCAAATGATTCATGTTTTTCTTTTATTCTTTTAATAAACGAAGGAAAAGGATAATCTAAATCTTGAGTTTCTCCATATCCTGAAAATGGACGGAAAACATGTACTTTTTTACCATATTGTTTAGCAAACATTGCCAAATACTCACCTGAAAGTTTAGCCCAACCGTATGTATAATCTGGAGATTTGATATTATTTAAATTTATATCTGACTCCATTAATCTTTTAGATACCTCTTTCGTTTGGTATTGAATTGGATATGCAGCAGAACTACTAAAATAGATAATTGGACAATTTTGATCCGTTCTAATACACCAATTAAAAAACTCAGAATCAATTGATAAATCTGTTGCAACACTCAAAGGATCGTTCTCAATAGTCTCTCTTCCTCCAACAATTGCTGCTAAATGGATTATTAAGTCGAATTGTTCATCAGTCACTTTAAAGTAATCTCTACAATCATTACCTTCTTTTATATCTACTCCGATAATTTCATGACCTTTATTTTCGAAGTGCTTAACGTAATGTGAACCAACGAATCCTTTGTGACCTGTAATTAGAATTTTCATATGTTATATAGTTTATAGTGTTTGTTTTTTAAAATTTCCCATGTGTTATTTTTCGCGAAATCATAAGCTAATATGCCGCGATTTTCTTGAGTAGCTTCATTCATAGCTTTTGATAATTCGTAAACATCATTTTCAATTACCCAAAAAATTGAATCATAGTTGTTTATTCCTTTTAAATAATCTTCTTTAAGAGCGTGATCATGTGTAGCTATAACATTTTTCTTAAAAGAAAAGGATTCTAATATTCCTAGGTAACCTGATGTTAGAATTACGTTAGAATTTTGAATTTCTGTTTCAATTTCATCAACAAATCCAATTAAATGAATTTGATCTTCATTACTGATTATAGAAATAATTTTTTCTCTAAGAGATCCATCACCGCATATATTGAGGAAATAATTATTGTTATTCTGCCCGTTAAAAACAATAAATGCATTGATATATTCTATTATACCTGTATCATTCTCTAAACGACCAACAAATAAAAATTTATTTTTATTTACATTACTCTTTATTTCATAAATATCAACTCCTCCATAAGAAACAATATCTGGAGAAAGGTTATACCACTTGCCAATAAAATCTCCAATACATAAATTAGCATTACAAATTTTAGAAGAATTAGCTCGCTTATGAATTTCTTTATTTTCTGGCGGAAAGATGCCCTCCCAGCCGTGGTATGTTATGTATAAGGGTTTTTTTAAAAAAAAATTAAAAAACCTGACAAAAGGGTAGTAATAGTCAAAACTTACTTGATCTTGAAAATGAAAAACATCTGTTTTAAATATGGTCTTAAAATTACAAATAAAAGTACATAAAATTGAAATTCTAAACTGTAAACCATTTTTGTATAATGCATTATAATGTACATTAAAATTTTTGCTTTTTTTTGAAGGACTATGAGGCCTCAAGCAAAATAAATTAACTGAATGATTATCTAATATAAAACAATTAATAATTTTATCTAGGTGTTTTTCAACACCACCTTTATAAGGTGCAAAACTAGGTGTAAAAAAAGTAATATTCATATTATTTTTTTTATAATAATTATTATTGCGTCTTTAAAAGAAGTTTTCTTTTCGGAGTTATAAGTCCAAATAGAACCATAACTTATATTATTTGAAATTCTAAATTCAAGAATAGAATTTAAGATTGATATTTTCCGATCAATAAATACTCTTAAATCATCTGAATATATAATATTGTTGTTTTTAACTAAATTCCTTTTAATATGACTTGAGATTTTCCCTTTATTTTCTGAAAAACGGATTAAGTGAAAAGCATAATATTCATCTATAAAAATGTAATTTAAAAAACTTAATCTAAATTTGACCTTACTAGGATAAGTTTCTTTAAATGGATGTATATCCTCAAAAATTTGAATAAACATAGGAACAAATTCAGAAGTTATATAATCTAAATAAAAGATAATTTTTTCGTGAACTTGATCTTTCGATAATGTAAAAAAACTTTCTCTAAAAGACGAAATATCTCTTATAATATTTTCAATAGATTTAACCTCTAACTTTCTTTCGAGAATTAATAAATATAATTCTTGAAGTAAAATATAAGGATACTTAATTGAGTTGATTCTCGCTATTACAAATCGAACATCTAATCCTCGATGTTTTTTGAATTCTGAATACTCAGATTTCAAAGAGAATATAACAAGATCATTAAGCTTTAATAAGAGATCATTAATTCTATCCGATTGTAATATTGGAAAATTAAAATTAATTATTTCACCGAATAAAAGTTTTCTATCAAATATCGAAGTTGTAAAAAAAGTTTCTTTTGAAAGTGATTCAGGAATAATAAAAACATCATGAAGTAAAAGCTTGTGATATTTACTATCAATTTGATAAATACTAAAGTTATTTTTACATACTTTGTTGTCATCTAAAATTATAATTAAATCAATATCTGATATACCTGGCACAGCAACACTGCCTATTTGATAGACGGAAACTAACTCATTATGATCCTTTATAATATTTAAATATTGTTGGATGGCATCATCGTAATCACTAAAACTGGATTTTATAGGGTAATTATAAAGTTTCATTTTTAATTTTCAATAAGGATTGTGTAAAGTTGTTATTATTCAAAAGTAACTTCAATTCTTTTATTAAATTTTCACTTGGATAGTATGTTTTTTTTAGAAATAAATGTTGTTTAAAAGCAATAGGTTTTATAGCTTTGGGTTGAACCCAGTTAATTCTTAAAGTATAGATATTTTTATACAGCTCCTTAAACTCAGGATAATAATTATAGAATTCGTTGAACGAGTTTTTTTTGTCTGTAAAATTTTTCACAAATTGCAAATATGAAATTGGTAATAACTGAATTACTTGAAAATAAGTCTTAAATTCATAAAAATTTAATTTGCTAAAATCAGTATTCAAAAGGTACTCTATTGTTTGTTTTAGTATCTCTTTTTTATTGCTTTTATCCTCAATTACATCTAACTTAAATGAAGAACGGTCACTATAGATAGTTTTTGTTAATTTAAATAAATTAGTCGGGAAAAAATTCTCATTATAATTATTCAAATAATTTTCAGTCAAAATAAATAGTCCATGATGTTGGAATAAATCAAAATTATATGTTCTCTTTCTAATCGAAAATATATAATTCTGAATGCGCATTAATTTTTTTACAGAAAAAAAACATTCTTCTTTTAAAATTACAACTAAATCGATATCACTTATATTTTCTGCATAATCATTACTAGAATAACTACCATGAATACCAAAAAAATGGGTGTAATTCAATAAAAAATATTTATTTAAATTTTTAATGAAATTATTAATCTTTTTTGAAGATGAAAAATTCATATTTTCTCGAAAAAAAGTATCTACAATTTTCTCCTCAACTTTATTTATTTTATTATTGTGAAGCCACGAATTAATTTCAATTAAAAACTGAGCTAAAGAATAATTGCTATCACCTTCAATATTAATTTCAGTTAATTCAGATATTAAATTAATCTGATTTTTAACTACCCTAATATCAATCGCCTTAATTAATGGATAAAGGAGCAAAGATTTTTTTGGAAATAAATAACCATTTAAATAATCGTTAAGAATAAGATTAAATGATTTTAAAACTGTATAATATTTATGTTCCATACTGCATTATAGATGTTTTGTATTCAATAAAAAGATAGCCCAAAAGTCTCATTAAAAATAAGCTAATAGCAGAACCTTCTATACCAATTATTGGTATAAGTATAAAATTCAAAGCAACAACCAAGATTAGTTGTGTAAAATTTAAAAATGTTAAATATTTTGTCTTTAATTTATTTACAAATAAAACACCTAATGTTGAGGCATAAAATGAAAAGAAAATTGATATTGTTAATATCTGAGCGGACAAAATCGAATTATTATATTTTTCCCCAAAAAAACCATTAATTAATATTGGCATTGATATTACTATGATTAATAACACTAAAATTAAAATCCATTTTAATTTATAAAGCATTTTTCTGTAGTCATTTATGCTGTTTTCTTGAATGAATTCATTAATTCTAGGTAATATTACTGATGATATACTATTTATAAAAAGCACAAAAAGTGTATTTATTTTTAAGGCTAATGCAAAGTAACCAACACCATTTAGATCATCAGATAATTTTTCAATCATAAATATGTCTATTCTAATGGTAAACATGACCAGAATTGATGAAATAAAGATCCACAGTCCAACTTTGTATACATCTAAAATGATTTTTTTTTCAAAAAAGGTATAGACTTTTAAATTATTAAAAATTAGAGGTACTAAAACGGCTAGAGGAGTAAAAATTATTATGGAGATTAGATATATTAAACTAGGTTCATTAAAAAAGTAAACTAAGGTAATTATCAGTAATATTTTAATAATACTAATTATTATTTGGTATTTAGCTAAATCTTTAAAGTTTTCAATTGACTGTAAAAAAGCAAACAATAAATTCAAAATTGAATTGATAAAAACACCAAGAGGTATAAGTAGAATTATATTGAGATAACTCGTATCATTAAAGATAAAAAGTGTTATCTCTTCCGCTAAAACTAGAACAAATAATCCTAATGTTAAAACAATTAAAATTTTAAAAATTAGAATTGTAGATAAAATTTCATATCTCCTACTCTTATTTTTACTAATATAGTCTACTAAAGAAACAGAGGTGCCAAAATCTGAAAAATCTAAGGTTAATAAAAAAAAGGTACTTAATAATTCGAAGTCGCCAAATTCATCAACTGTTAGAGTCCTAGATATTATTATTATTATTAGAAAACCAATTACTTTAGTGACAATATTAGCTCCAAATATTTTTGATAAATCACGAGTAAAAATTTTATAACTGCTCATTTATAAAAGCTCTTTTATGAATTTCACAATTCTTATGCTAGCCAATCCATCACCATATGGATTATATAGCTTTGACATTTTTTCAAAGTTATCCTTATTGTTCAATAAATCTAATGCGCTAGAAACAATCAAATCTTCGTTGGTTCCAACTAATAAAACTGTTCCAACTTCTACAGCCTCTGGTCTTTCCGTGGTATCTCTCATTACCAGCACAGGTTTTCCTAAACTTGGCGCTTCTTCTTGAACACCTCCACTATCTGTGATAATAATTTTAGATCGATTCATTAGCCAAATAAAATCTTGATACGCTAAAGGATCTATTAAAATTACATTACTAACTCCCGACAAGATTCTGTTTACAGGTTCCTGTACTTTTGGGTTCAAATGAACAGGATAAATAATGATACGATTTGTATCATCTTCAGCAATCCGTTTTAACCCTTTACAAATTCTTTCGAACCCTCCACCGTGATTCTCTCTTCGATGACCAGTGACTAAAACAACTTCTTGATTTCCTATCTGTTTTGAGAGATCTTGAATTAATTGACTGGGATTTTCATTAACTTTCTCAACAGATTTAATCAAAGCATCAATTACTGTATTTCCAGTAACTAAAATTGAACTATTAGAAATATTTTCTTTAAGTAAGTTCTTTTTTGAAGTTTCAGTAGGAGCGAAATGATAATCACAGATCCTACCAGTAATTTGACGGTTTATTTCCTCAGGAAAAGGAGATAGTTTATTATTAGTTCTAAGACCTGCTTCTACGTGACATACTTTTGCTCCAGAGTAAAAGCTTGCTATAGAACCTGCCATAGTCGTAGTGGTGTCCCCGTGAACAAATACATAATCTGGGGTAAATTCTTCTAAAATTGGTTTTAATGATTCAATAATAGTAGCCGTAAGTCCATATAAATTTTGTCCTGGCTTCATTAAATCTAAATCGTAATCAGG
>CEST01022165.1_pt1 | contig 14302 bp, 10 predicted proteins | sample 326921 | NCBI WGS metagenome assembly CEST01 (sample SAMEA2621509, study PRJEB7988) | marine metagenome | biome: marine biome (ENVO:00000447); feature: surface water layer (ENVO:00002042); material: "saline water (ENVO:00002010), including plankton (ENVO:xxxxxxxx)" | depth 5 m
TTACTAGATAAATATGACTTCCCTGGATCAGAAATACCTTTTATCTCTGGATCAGCTTTATTAGCTCTTGAGGCAGTAGCCAATAATCCTTCCATAAAAAAAGGCGAAGATAAATGGGTAGATACTATATTTTCGCTTATGGAGAAGATAGATGAATATATTCCAGATCCTGTTAGAGAAACTGACAAGCCATTCTTAATGGCAGTTGAAGATGTGTTCTCAATAACAGGACGTGGAACCGTTGCGACAGGACGTATTGAAAGAGGAAAAGTCAACGTTGGCGATACAATTGAGATCGTAGGATTACGCGAGACACGTAATACAACCATTACTGGATTAGAGATGTTCCAAAAAAGCTTGGATGTAGCTTTAGCTGGAGATAACGTTGGTATATTGGTAAGAGGGATCCAGAAAACAGATATTGAGAGAGGTATGGTTATGTCGGCACCTGGTGCTATCACTCCTCATACAAAATTTGAAGGAGAAGTTTACGTACTAACTAAAGAAGAAGGCGGCAGACATACTCCTTTCTTCACAGGGTACAGACCACAATTTTATGTTAGAACAACTGACGTTACTGGAACAATTGCACAGTTTACAGCTGACGATGGAACAGCTGCAGAGATGGTAATGCCAGGTGATAGAATCAAAATGACAGCACAACTGATTCACCCGATTGCAATTGAAAAAGGAATGCGCTTCGCCATCAGAGAAGGTGGAAGAACTGTAGGGGCTGGTGTAGTCTCTAAGATATTAGAGTAAGTATAACTTAGTTACTCATGAATTTATATTATCCAATTGAAACCTAAGTAGACTGAGAAAAAGATCTTACATATATAGGAAGTATGTTCCTCATAAATATGGACATCAATTCAACAACAAAATATTATATATAAATATAAAATGCAAAAGCAGAAAATCCGTATACGACTTAAGAGTTATGAAATCTCACTCCTTAATGAATCCTGTGAAAAGATTATAGATACAGCCTCGAGAACTGAATCATTAACAATGGGACCAGTTCCACTTCCTACAAGAAGAAAAATTTACTGTGTCTTACGATCTCCACACGTGAATAAAGATTCAAGAGAACATTTTGAAGTGAGAATACATAAACGTGTTATTGATGTTTATGATCCGTCATCTAAAACGATAGATTCTTTAATGAAATTAGATCTTCCTTCGGGGATTGACATTGACGTTAGACTCTAAAAAAGCTATTAACATAATAAAAATTCCATTGTAATTGCTTAATTACAAGGGAATTTTTATTGTATTAACCAGAAAAACCGCTAATACTACAGATTCTATTAGTATAGAGATTCTTCTTGATGAACAAGAATTGTACAATCTGATGTTGGGTAAGCAACACAAGTTAGAACAAAACCATCACCAATTTGACTATCGTCTAAGAAAGACTGGTCAGATTGATCTACAGTACCAGCAGTTACCTTACCAGCACAAGTAGAACAAGCTCCAGCTCTACAAGAATAAGGTAAATCAATACCTTGCTCTTCAGCAGCATCTAAAACATACTGGTCGTCTGGACAAGTAATAGTTGTATCAACACCACCACCAGATAATTTAACTTGATAACTTGCCATATTTTGACCTCCTTTTAGTTTGAAAAAACAATATGTGTTTCTTTTTAAATGATCATTAATTTTAGCCAATAAAAAATTAATGCTTCATGTGCGCAATTCGAGTGCATTTATGCTAATGACAATCTTAATACTTGAAAAGAAGAGAATAAAATCTCATTACATTATTCATATTCCCAATAATAGTTATAATATACGATCTCAATAAAATCAACTTTTAGAAAGATTAGTTAAATAATTATGAAAAGGAAAGAAATAAGCAAGATTAAAATTATATAAAAAAAACGAGTTATTAACTTTCCATCAATAAATATAGTTTCTTATTCTATAATGATTAAAAGTAAGAAAGTTAACTAAATAGCATAAGAAAATAAAAGGAGTAGTTAATGGGACTACCTTGGTATAGAGTACACACAGTTGTTTTAAATGACCCAGGAAGACTAATTGCTGTGCACCTTATGCATACGGCATTAGTTGCAGGTTGGGCTGGATCAATGGCATTATATGAACTAGCTGTTTTTGATCCTTCAGATCCAGTTTTAAATCCTATGTGGAGACAGGGGATGTTCGTAATGCCATTTATGACAAGAATTGGTGTTACAGATTCTTGGGGTGGTTGGAGTATTACTGGTGAAAGTATTTCAAATCCAGGATTTTGGAGTTATGAAGGCGTAGCTTTATCTCATATTGGTCTTTCAGGATTATTATTTTTAGCTGCCGTATGGCACTGGGTATACTGGGATTTAGAATTATTTAGAGATCCAAGAACAGGAAATCCTGCTTTAGATCTACCTAAAATTTTTGGTATTCATCTACTTCTGTCTGGAGTACTATGTTTCGGATTTGGGGCATTTCACGTAACAGGAGCATGGGGACCAGGAATCTGGGTGTCAGATGCTTATGGTATTACTGGTAAAGTACAACCAGTAGCTCCTGCATGGGGACCAGAAGGGTTTAACCCATTTAATCCTAGTGGAGTTGCTTCTCATCATATTGCAGCAGGGATACTTGGATTTATTGCTGGAGTTTTCCATATTGCAGTACGTCCACCACAAAGACTATACAGATCACTACGTATGGGGAACATTGAAACAGTTCTTTCTAGTAGTATCGCAGCTGTGTTCTGGTCTGCTTTCATTACAACAGGAACTATGTGGTACGGTAGTGCAACAACTCCTATTGAGCTTTTTGGTCCTACAAGATATCAATGGGATAGTGGATACTTCCAACAAGAAATTGAGAGAAGAGTAGAAAATTCATTAAATGAGGGCTTATCATTAAGTGAGGCATGGTCGAGAATACCTGATAAATTAGCTTTCTATGACTACGTAGGCAATAATCCAGCAAAAGGTGGTTTATTCCGTGCAGGTCCTATGAATAAGGGTGATGGAATCGCTGAAGCATGGTTAGGTCATCCAGTATTTCAAGACAAGGAAGGAAGAGAATTAACTGTAAGAAGAATGCCAGCGTTCTTTGAGACTTTCCCTGTTATATTAGTTGATAAAGATGGTATTATTCGTGCAGACATTCCATTTAGAAGAGCTGAATCTAAGTATAGTATTGAACAAGTAGGAGTAACGGTAAACTTCTATGGTGGAAAACTAAACGGACAATCTTTCTCTGACGCACCAACTGTGAAGAAATATGCACGTAAAGCACAATTGGGTGAAGTAATGGAATTTGATAGAACAACCTTAGAATCTGATGGTGTATTTAGAAGTAGCCCACGTGGTTGGTACACATTTGGACACGCTAACTTTGCCTTATTATTCTTCTTAGGTCACTTATGGCATGGTGCTAGAACTCTATTCAGAGACGTATTTAGTGGTATTGGAGCAGAAGTTACTGAACAAGTAGAATTTGGTGCTTTCCAAAAACTTGGTGATAGAAGTACTAAGAAACAAGGTGTAGTTTAAATAACCTTTTATCCATTAGTGGATATGAAATTCAAGAATATAAAAATATCTATTTAAAAAGTCATGGAAACACTTGTATATACTTTTTTACTGATTGGAACGTTGGCAGTGCTCTTTGCATCGGTATTCTTCAGAGATCCACCAAGAATTGCAAAAAAATAAATAAAATTAAAAATAAGACTAAAAACATTTATAAATGTTTCTAGTCTTATTTTTAATCTTCGTGATCGTCAAAAGGATCTCTTAATTCTTTAGATCCAGGACCAAAGGCAGTATAAACAGAGTATCCTGTTAATCCAAGTAATAAACTAGAAATGAAAATGATAAGTACTGTTGCGGTTTCCATAGTAAAGCTAGCATTAGAATCAATTATTTTTATAATACTATTAAGTAAATACAATCCTCTTGAGCATGACATATTTTCCATAACAATGTCATATCGAGTAATGCAAAATAATATATATTTTGCATTATAACTTAAATTCCAAATACATATATTGTATATATTGAAGATAACTAGCAGAAGAACTATACAAACGTACAGTCAACCACACCGCCCTAAAGGACGGAGCTTGCTTTAAAATTTAGGATTGGTTGACCAGCCTAAGCACTTCGAGTGCTACGTTAGATAGGTCATAACACCTTGGAATGCTTTTCCAGTTCCAAGCTCTGTTGTTAACAGTTAAACAGTACGTTGCGGAGATGCGGACAGTGCTGTTAGCGTAAAAAGCTTATCTAAAATTGGCGAGGAGAACGTAACGAGTGGAGGCGTAAGCCAAAGCCAATAGTCGGGTAACCGACATAATATATAGGAGTAGAAATGCAAAAAGCATTTGTATTAGACAAAAATAGATTGCCATTAATGCCTTGCCACCCAGCAAGAGCGAGGGAATTATGAAGGAAAGGGAAAACCGCTGTATATAGGCTAAAACCCTTTACAGTAATTCTGAAAGATAGGGTTGGAGGAGTAATGCAGGCATTAGAGTTAAAGTTAGATCCAGGCTCTAAGGTAACTGGTGTGGCTTTAGTTTTGCATGGAGCAAAAACTACTAAAGCTGTTTGGTGCGCTAATCTACATCATCGCGGTTCAACTATTCGAGATGCGTTGTTGTCTCGCAGAGGAATTAGACGCGGAAGAAGAACTCGCCATACTCGTTATCGTGCGCCTAGATTTTTAAACAGAACAAGGCCTGCTGGATGGTTAGCTCCATCGCTACAGTCAAGAGTAGATAATGTTGACAACTGGACAAGGAAATTAAACTTTCTTGCGCCAATAAGTCGAATTGCTAGCGAGGATGTTAGGTTTGACATGCAAAAACTAAAAAATCCTGAGATTGACGGTGCTGAATATCAAAGAGGAACGTTATTTAGCTATGAACTAAAAGAATATCTATTGCTCAAATGGAAGCATCAGTGCGCTTATTGTGATGCTAAGGATATGCCACTAGAAATAGAGCACATTGTGCCTAAATCAAAAGGCGGAAGTAACAGCGTAACTAATTTGGCTATAGCGTGCCGCCCTTGTAACGAGAAGAAATCAAACAAATCATTGTCGGAATTTCTGAAGTCAAAGCCTGAAAAGATAACAAAAATTAATAAGCAACTTAAGTCTCCATTAAAAGACGCTGCTATTAATACAATTAGAAAGGCTATAGCTGAATGTTTGAAGGGTTATAGTTTGCCAATTATTTTTGGCACTGGCGGCCAAACAAAATATAATCGCACTACCCAAAGCTACGAAAGAGACCATTGGATAGATGCTGTATGTGTTGGTCATAATGGGGAGCAAGTATTAATCCCGCAAGGTATTAAACCATTAATTATTAAAGCAACTAGTAGAGGCTCTAGGCAAATGTGCAGAGTTAATAAGTTTGGGTTTCCTAGAACGAAAGCTAAAGCGTCTAAAGTTGTAAGAGGTTTTGCTACTGGTGATTTGGTTAAGGCTGTGGTGGCTAGTGGCAAAAAGGTTGGTAATTATGTTGGTAAAGTTGCAGTTAGAACGTCTGGCAGCTTCAACATAACTACAAAAGAAGAGGTCATCCAAGGTATTAATTGGAAGTATTGCACATTAATTCAATTCAGGGATGGCTATGCATATAACTAACAACGGCAAAACGAGGCAATTCCTCTCCTCCCTGAAGAAAAGAGTCTCTTTACCATGGAGTAAAGATGAAAAATTTATCATTGATTTCGTATTCCAAGCTTTTATTACTAAAGGAGTATTTCTATAAAGAGATATTAAGCATAAATATTAGAATATTCAGACTCTAAATAAGAAAAGCTAAAATTCATATAATAAGAAAGAAATTGATAACTTTACAAACAGTCAAATGTAAACATTGTGGATTAATATTCAAAGAAAATGATATATTGGAAATAGACAACTTTTTCCTTAAGAATTTAGGGAGAGAAGAGCTTATCAGCAATGTACACTTTTACATAGACACTATAACAATACGAAAACAGTCAATAATGACAGTTTGGTTTATCAAAAAATCTATAGATGATGTAAATAAGATAATAGTTACATATTCAGTGTAGTGAAAAAACTTAATAGATAATTATTATAAGTAATTGTCTACTATCGTAAAAATAAAAAAAAATCGTTACTAAGTATAACAATGGCACTAAGAACAAGATTGGGCGAACTATTAAGACCTCTTAATTCTGAATATGGAAAAGTTGCTCCAGGATGGGGTACAACTCCTATAATGGGCGTTGTAATGTTATTGTTCTTTCTTTTCCTATTAATCATTTTACAGATTTACAATTCATCATTAATTATTGAGAATGTTGATGTAGATTGGGCAAGCCTAGGAAGTTAAGATAGTCAATAAAGACACAACTACCAAAAAAATCTAAACTATTCAACGTATGATGAATAGTTCAGAACTTTTTCTAATTAGCTTCAACAACCTCTTCTAAAGAAAAATTATTTGTATTTACTCCACTATAACTTACCTTATCAAACCGAACTACTACTGGATATTTAATACCACTAGTGTCAATAGTAGCAACTGTACCTACATCTTGGTACCAATATGACTCTTTACGTAAAATTCTAACTTTTGATCCTCTTTTAACCATAATAAAAATTGTTAGTATAAAAAATTCTTGATAAGTACAATAATAATGGATGAGACAAATTATCAAATTATTTAATGAAGATATATGAACATAATAAATAAGTGTTTTCTTACAAAAGAAAAAAATGTGAGTATCCATCCTTAAAAATTAATGAAGTCCAATCGTCAAATAGTAAAAAAATAATTTAATATATTACCTAATTACTCAATTATAAAGAAGTTAGTTATGAAAATCTCCTGGAAAAATATATTGTTATGGTCATTACCAGCATTAGTTATAATTTTTTTTGTTTGGCAAGGGTTCATAGGATCAAACAATGCTGATTTTGGTAAAAATATCGCTAGTTCACGGATGACTTACGGTCGATTCTTAGAATACTTAGACATGGGATGGGTTAAAAGAGTTGATTTATATGATGATGGTCATACTGCAATAGTTGAAGCTATTGGACCTGAATTAGGAAATAGAATCCAAAGGATCAGAGTAGAGTTACCTGCAACTGCACCGGAATTAATCACTAAATTAAGAAAAGCTAATGTTGATATAGATGCACATCCAAATGTTGATGCAAATTCAAGTTGGGGAATCCTTGGCAATTTGATTTTCCCAATTGCTCTTATTGGAGGTTTGGCGTTTTTATTTAGAAGGTCAAGTAATATGCCAGGAGGACCTGGACAAGCAATGAACTTTGGTAAATCAAAGGCAAGATTCCAAATGGAAGCTAAAACAGGAGTAACATTTAGTGATGTTGCCGGTGTTGATGAGGCTAAAGAAGAGTTTGAAGAAGTTGTTTCTTTCTTGAAAAGACCGGAAAGATTCACGGCAGTTGGAGCAAAAATACCAAAAGGTGTGATGCTTGTTGGACCACCTGGAACTGGAAAGACATTGTTAGCTAAAGCTATAGCTGGTGAAGCTGGAGTTCCTTTTTTCAGTATTTCGGGATCAGAATTTGTGGAAATGTTCGTAGGAGTTGGAGCCTCACGAGTAAGAGACTTATTCAAAAAAGCAAAAGAAAATTCTCCATGTATTATATTCATTGATGAAATTGATGCTGTCGGACGTCAAAGAGGAACAGGAATCGGTGGTGGAAATGATGAAAGAGAGCAAACTTTAAATCAGCTCTTGACAGAAATGGATGGTTTTGAAGGAAATACGGGAATTATTGTTATAGCAGCTACCAATAGAGTAGATGTTCTTGATGCAGCTCTCCTACGTCCTGGTAGATTCGATAGACAAGTAACAGTAGATGTTCCAGATGTAAAAGGAAGGCTTGAAATTCTCAATGTACATGCAAGAAACAAGAAATTAGCAGAAGAAGTTTCACTAGAGGTGATTGCTAAAAGAACTCCAGGATTCTCGGGAGCAGATTTAGCAAACTTATTGAATGAGTCTGCAATATTAACAGCAAGACGTAGGAAAGATGCTACGACTATGTCAGAAGTAGATTCCGCTATAGACAGAGTCATTGCAGGAATGGAAGGTACTGCATTAGTAGATAGTAAAACAAAAAGGTTAATTGCATATCATGAAGTGGGTCACGCAATTGTAGGTACTTTACTTAAACATCATGATCCAGTACAAAAAGTAACATTAGTACCAAGAGGACAAGCGAAGGGTTTAACATGGTTTACCCCATCAGATGATCAGTCGTTGATTTCTAGATCTCAAATACTAGCTAAAATAATGGGCGCGTTAGGTGGAAGAGCTGCTGAAGAAGTCGTTTTTGGATATCCAGAGGTAACAACAGGAGCTGGAAATGATTTACAGCAAGTAACATCAATGGCTAGACAAATGGTAACAAGATTTGGAATGTCGAATATTGGTCCGCTTGCATTAGAAGGACCAGGGGGAGATCCATTCTTAGGTAGATCTATGGGTGGTAGTCCCCAGTATTCAGAAGATGTAGCATCTAGAATCGACATGCAAATCAGATCAATAATACAACATTGTCATGATGAGACTTTACAAATAATTAAAGACAATAGAGTGGTAATTGATCAGTTAGTTGACATACTGATAGAAAAAGAAACCATTAGTGGTGAAGAATTTAGAAACATTGTAGCGGAGTATACTCCGCTACCAGAAAAGACAATTTATAAGTCTCAACTGTAATAGAAAAGAATAGAGACTCTTTTGTATTTATTACAAAAGAGTCTCTATTCTTTTCTTAACGGGATCGACGAGGCTCGAACTCGCAACTTCCGCCGTGACAGGGCGGTGCTCTAACCAATTGAACTACAACCCCTATAAATGCACTAGTATTATGATCTAACCTAAGATTATTCTTGTCAATGATAAAAATAAACTAGGAGAGGAAGAGATTCGAACTCTCGGTACAATTGACTCGTACATCGGATTAGCAATCCGACGCTTTCGACCGCTCAGCCACCTCTCCTATTTATACCTTTCTAATATGAATACTACATTAAAACTATTTAAAATAGAAGAAAAAATAATATTTCTTTAACTCAAAATGGCTCAGGCGGGATTTGAACCTGCGACCTTGGGCTTATGAGTCCCCTGCTCTAACCACTGAGCTACTAAGCCATATATAGTTAAATAGTATCACTTAACTAAATTGGAATCAATCTAATTTTTTTTTTCTATTTGATTAAATGAAAAAAAATATCATTAAATTATATTCCTAACATTATAAATTAGAAAAAAATCTTAGCATGAAAGTCGAAAATAAATTGTAAAAATAGTAGAATAGTACTAAGTCAAGTATTCTATCCAAGTATAAAAGAATTAAATATATGCCTACTTTTTGGGAAAATGTTTTGCGGTTTCCAAGGTTTTTCATCTCCTCAGTTATTGGTTTAATACTAATTATATTCGGTCCCTCTCTAAATCTATTACGTAAACCACAGACAGCCATATTATTCTTTGCTATTGTGGGTGGCTTAATATTATTTTTGGGAACTACCTTAAAAGCTATGTTAAGTTTAGAATAATAGCAATTAGAATCCTTTCCTTTTCGAAATATAGAATATTATTACAAATAATACAATTGTTATGCTTTCAAATAATTTAATTAAAAGAGATACGACTGGAGCATTTGCTTTAATCGATAGCTTAGTTCGTCATGAAGTAAAACACATCTTTGGTTATCCAGGCGGGGCGATACTACCCATTTACGATGAACTTTATGCATGGGAACAGGAAGGTTTTATTGAACACATATTAGTAAGACATGAACAAGGAGCAGCTCATGCGAGTGATGCATATTCTAGAGCCACGGGGTCTGTTGGAGTATGTTTTGCAACATCAGGACCAGGAGCAACTAACCTCGTGACAGGAATAGCAACAGCCCATATGGACTCAGTTGCAATGGTTTGCATTACAGGACAAGTGGGGAGATCATTCATTGGAACAGATGCATTTCAAGAAGTTGATATCTTTGGAGTAACTCTTCCTATAGTTAAACATTCATACGTTGTAAGAAATACGTATGATATGGCAAAAACTATTGCAGCTGCATTTTTTATTGCTAAGTATGGTAGACCTGGACCAGTCCTAGTGGATATACCAAAAGATGTGGGATTAGAAAAATTTGAATATATTCCGGTTAATCCAGGAGATGTAAAGTTATCAGGCTGTCCACCAATAATAAAACACGATAAGAAAAGGATTATACAAGCTGCAAACTTAATTCGTCAATCAAGCCAACCACTTCTTTATATAGGTGGGGGAGCTATAGTATCCGAAGCATATAAAGAAGTAGCAGAACTAGTTAATTATTTAGAGATACCAATAGCGACAACATTAATGGGAAAAGGGATAATCGATGAAAATCACTCTTTATCATTAGGAATGTTAGGAATGCATGGAACAGTTTATGCGAACTATGCTGTTAGTGAATGTGACTTATTAATAGCTTTAGGTGCTCGTTTTGATGATAGAGTTACTGGTAAGTTAGATGAGTTCGCTTGTCATGCCCAAGTGATACACGTAGATATTGATCCAGCAGAAGTTGGAAAAAATCGTACCCCTCAGGTTGGAATTGTGGGTGACGTTAGAGAGTTTATTCAAGATCTATTGGAATTATTAAAAAAAGAAGGAGATGTAGATCATGAACAGGTACAAGCATGGAGAAATAGATTAAATAGATGGAGAAGTGAATATCCTCTTTTAGTTCCAAAAAATGCAAGTAATTTATCTCCACAAGAAGTGATTTCACAGCTAAGTGATAATGCAAATAATGCTTACTTTACAACAGATGTTGGACAACATCAAATGTGGGCAGCACAATTTATAAAGACAAGCCAAAGAAGGTGGTTAACAAGTGCAGGTTTAGGAACAATGGGATACGGGTTACCTGCAGCTATTGGTGCACAGGTAGCCCATCCTGATGAACAAGTAATTTGTATCTCGGGTGATGCAAGCTTCCAAATGAATATTCAAGAATTAGGAACAGTAGCTCAGTATGCTCTACCTATAAAGATTGTTATAATAAATAATAAATGGCAAGGAATGGTAAGACAATGGCAGCAAGCATTTTACGGTGAGAGATATTCTCATTCAAACATGGAAAAAGGAGCACCCAATTTTGTAAAGGTTGCAGAAGCTTATGGAATTCGTGGTATATCTATAAATAGTAGACAAGAATTAAACAATAATATTAAAGAAATTTTGGAATACGATGGTCCAATTTTAGTTGACATTAAGGTTGTTCCAGATGAAAACTGCTATCCAATGGTTGCTCCTGGTAAGAGTAATGCACAAATGATGGGAGTTTAATAAAAATTAAAATATATGAAATGGGCCGAGTTGGATTTGAACCAACGTAGGCGTAGCCAGCGGATTTACAGTCCGCCCCCTTTAACCACTCGGGCACCGACCCTCATTTCTATTAACCAAGCTACCACAAAAGACCAAAGAAGACAATAGTTTATTAGAAAACTAGAACTAGTGGATAAAATGCATTAGCATTTGATCACTGGTCCTAACTTGCAAAAGATAACCTAGAAAAAAATACTATTTAAAACTTTGCTTCAAACGAGTAGCTTTCCCTGATCTAGTACGTAAATAATATAATTTTGCTCTACGTATCTTAGAAGAACGTAGTACTTCTATTGTTTTTAATTTTGGTGAATGAATTAAATATACTCTTTCTACTCCAATTCCTTGCATAACTCTTCTCATGGTTATTGTCGTACTTAATCCTGCGTTACTTTTTGCGATAACAACACCTTCCGCAAATTGGATTCTTTCTTTATTTCCTTCTGTAATGGATACTCCGATTTTTACGGTATCACCAACTAGAATATTAGGAACACTTGAATTAAGGTAAGTACTTTCTAATTTTTTAATACAAGAAGGATCTGTGGAGATTGTTAATTTCATAATTTTTTTTACATCATAAATTCTACAGAGATATAATAGTTTATTTATTTAAATAAAGCATATTAAACAAGGTTTTAACTATTAGTAAATGGACTGTATTGTTAATAGTATAATTACAATAGGTAGAAATTAAGAATACAATAAAGCCATCAAAGGTAATGGGAATATATCAAACCATACATCTATGTTTGAACGTTTTACGGAAAAAGCAATTAAAGTCATAATGCTAGCCCAAGAAGAGGCTAGACGTTTAGGCCATAATTTTGTTGGGACTGAGCAGATATTATTAGGCTTAATAGGTGAAGGAACTGGTATAGCAGCTAAAGTTCTAAAATCAATGGGAGTTAATCTGAAAGATGCACGAGTTGAAGTAGAAAAAATTATTGGTAGAGGGTCAGGATTTGTTGCCGTCGAAATTCCTTTCACTCCACGAGCAAAAAAAGTGCTAGAACTTTCTCTAGAAGAAGCTAGACAATTAGGGCACAACTACATTGGAACTGAGCATCTTTTACTGGGATTAATTCGAGAAGGAGAAGGAGTAGCTGCAAGAGTTCTAGAGAATTTAGCTTTAGATCTTTCAAAAGTTAGAACGCAAGTAATTAGATTACTAGGGGACACTGCGGAAATTAGTACAGGAAGTGGTCAAAACAAAGGTAAAACACCAACTTTAGAAGAATTTGGTAGTAACTTGACACAGAAAGCTGCAGAAGGAAAATTAGATCCTGTAATAGGAAGATCAAAGGAAATTGAAAGAGTTATACAAATATTAGGTCGTAGAACGAAAAATAATCCCATATTAATAGGTGAACCAGGTGTAGGGAAGACTGCGATAGCAGAAGGATTAGCACAAAGAATTATTAATAGAGATGTTCCAGATATTTTAGAAGATAAAAGAGTTGTAACATTAGATATTGGTTTATTAGTAGCAGGTACAAAATACAGAGGTGAGTTCGAAGAAAGACTAAAGAAAATAATAGACGAAGTTAGAGTCGCTAATGATGTTATACTAATCATCGATGAAGTGCACACACTGATTGGTGCAGGAGCTGCCGAGGGAGCAATAGATGCTGCTAATATATTAAAACCGGCTCTAGCGAGAGGGGAAATGCAATGTATTGGAGCAACGACTCTAGAAGAATATAGAAAACATATTGAAAAAGATGCAGCACTGGAGAGACGGTTCCAGCCAGTAATGGTAGGTGAACCTAGTGTTGAAGAAACGATAGAAATTTTATATGGCCTTCGTGACAGATACGAGAAACATCATAAATTAGTGATTTCTGATGAAGCTCTTACGGCAGCTGCAAAGTTTGCTGATCAATATATAGCAGATCGTTTTCTACCAGATAAAGCTATAGACTTAATTGATGAGGCAGGTTCTAGGGTAAGATTAATGAATTCTCAATTGCCTCCTGCAGCAAGAGAATTAGATAAAGAATTAAGAGAAGTGTTAAAGCAAAAAGACGAAGCTGTCAGAGGACAAGATTTTGAAACAGCAGGACAGTTGAGAGAGAGAGAAATGGAGATAAAAGCTCAGATTGCTGCTATCGCTCAGAGTAAAAAAGGAGAAGAAGATACTGTTAAGGAAGTTTCAATTGTAACAGAAGAAGATATAGCCCAAATTGTAGCTGCATGGACTGGAATTCCTGTAAATAAAATGACTCGAAGTGAGTCTGAAAAGTTATTACAGATGGAAGATACCTTACATGGAAGGATAATAGGACAAGATGAAGCGGTTGTAGCAGTTTCGAAGGCTATAAGAAGAGCTAGAGTAGGATTAAAAAATCCTAATAGACCAATTGCTAGTTTTATTTTCTCTGGTCCAACAGGAGTAGGAAAAACAGAGTTAACAAAAGCGTTAGCTTCATACTTCTTTGGTTCAGAAGAATCAATGGTGAGATTAGATATGTCTGAATATATGGAACGTCATACAGTTTCTAAACTTATCGGTTCGCCACCAGGTTATGTGGGTTACAATGAAGGGGGACAATTAACAGAATCAGTAAGAAGAAGACCTTACACTGTAGTTTTATTTGACGAGATTGAGAAAGGACATCCAGATGTTTTTAATCTACTACTACAAATACTCGAAGATGGTCGATTAACAGATTCTAAAGGAAGGACAGTTGACTTTAAAAATACACTTTTAATCCTTACATCAAATGTTGGATCAAAAGTAATTGAAAAAGGTGGTGGAGGACTAGGGTTTGAATTATCTGAGAATCCAGGGGATTCACAATATAATAGGATCAAGAGTCTAGTTAATGAGGAGTTAAAGCAATACTTCCGTCCTGAATTTTTAAATCGACTTGATGAAATCATTGTTTTCAGACAATTAACAAAAGACGAGGT
>CEST01087323.1_pt1 | contig 14292 bp, 9 predicted proteins | sample 326921 | NCBI WGS metagenome assembly CEST01 (sample SAMEA2621509, study PRJEB7988) | marine metagenome | biome: marine biome (ENVO:00000447); feature: surface water layer (ENVO:00002042); material: "saline water (ENVO:00002010), including plankton (ENVO:xxxxxxxx)" | depth 5 m
AAAAAAAAGCCTCATTATATTTTACAATAATGAGGCTTAACTTTTAATAAATATTTTTATCTACTAGGGTTTCTAGCTTTTCTTTTATTCGATGTCATTGGGCCAACTTTATCAGATACACATCTAAAACCAATAAAATTTGTTGCCATATATTCAGGTAAATATCTTCTTTGCGCTGGGTCTAACCAATATTCTCTATCAGACCAAGAACCACCTTTATAGACTCTAGTATTATCACTAATTAAAGTACTACGTTTTTTTGCATCGTTTGTTAAAACATCTTTTCCAGTTTCAGTATTTCTTACTCTTACTGGTTTTTTAGGTGAATTGTACATACTAGGTCTTGATGTGAATTTTTCTTCATCATCTTCATAAAAACGAGAAGAGTTTAAATCACCATCACCAATATCAGAGTTGTTTGCAACGGTAAAGTTTCTTCTTAAAGTAGTATCATCTTTAGTAATTGGAATGTACTTAATGGTTCCTGGCAATTGTTTTGGAATAATTTTTCCATTCGGTAAAGTATCATATACCACTGTTTCGCTTGCATCACTTGAAGCAATTACAACATTTCCTTCTTCGTCAATCATCTTTTTAGTGAATAAGTTTCCTCTAAAATAATTGAAATCATTCGCTTCATTATCAATTAAAGGTCTGTAGACATCTGCTACCCATTCGGCAACATTTCCAGACATATCATAAAGTCCAAAACCGTTTGGTGGATAAGATTTTATTTTATTAGGAATATCAGCACCATCAGAACTCCAACCAGATAAGCCACTATATTGACCATTTCCTTGCTTAAAGTTAGCTAACTGATCTCCTTTAGTTCTTTTGTCTTTTGATCTAGAATACTTACCATTCCAGGCATATTTTTTTCTACCTCTAATATTGTTAAATTCTCTATTTTCTACGTTTGCCTTTGCTGCAAATTCCCATTCAGCTTCTGTTGGCAATCTAAAACGTTGCGTTAAAATACCATCAGCTTTAGAGATTTTTCTTCCTCTAAAGGCATCTTTACCTTTTTTTGCTTCTCCTTTTTTTCTTAAAGTTCTTCCAACACCTCTTTTGTATACTGTTGTATCACCATCAAATAATTTTGAGTCATCAGCTAAAAAAACGTCCGTATCAAAAAAGTTATTGATTGTGTCTGCCTCAAAAATGTTTTTAATATGACCTTTGTCAATTAATGTTTTTAAGTTAACAGCATTTGTACGCCATTTACAATATTCATTTGCCTGCAACCAACTAACACCAACTACAGGATAATCAGCATAGGCTGGATGGCGAAAATAGTTTTCTGATAAAATATCGGTATTTCCTAAACTTTTTCTCCAAACCAAAGTGTCTGGTAAAATAGAACTATATATGTGTTTGTAATTGTCTTCTGACGGAGGAAAAACATCCTTCATATATTGTACATATAAAAAATATTCTGAGTTTGTAACTTCAGCTTCATCCATAAAAAATGAACGAACATGTAGTTTTTTAGGAGTTGTATTCCAATCAAACATTACATCATCTTGCACTTGCCCCATTGTAAAAGAACCTCCTTCTACAGCAACCATTCCTAATGGTAGTTTTTGACCAGCATCTGATTCTCCTTTAATAAAGTTACCGTATCTAACATTGTTAAAAGGCAAACCTGTAAGTCTAGATTTATTATTACCAGAACTTTTGCAATTAAATAATAGTAGTGATGTAAAAACTACTAATGTTATTTTAAATATGTTTTTCATTTCCTAATTTAAAAATTGATAGGGTTTTTTTTATAGTGATGCAATTTACAATAAATATAATTTCTTACAAGTTATTTGTAAAAATTAACGCATCATTTTTTATACTTATTCTTAAAACGATTGCTTTTATACTTTAGTATAATTTATCTTTGTTAGCCGTAAAACATTTAATAATTATTTGCGTTATTTGATTACTTATATGAAAAAACAGTTATTACTTATTTTCTGTGTATTTTTAATACACGTCAGCTTTTCTCAAGTTAGCAATTCAGTACTTTCTACTGGGGGTTGGTTTAAGTTTTCTATAGATACCACAGGCGTTTTTAAAATTGATAAAAATTTATTACAACAAATTGGTGTTTCCACAAGTGGATTAAATCCAAAAAAAATACATATTTATGGAAATGGTGGTCAGCTTTTAGCAGCAGCTAACAGTGATTTTAGAGTTGATGATTTACAAGAAAACGCCATTTACATAGAAGGAGAAGGTGATGGTTCTTTTGATAACAGTGATTATATTCTTTTTTATGCCAAAGGGCCTCATGATTGGGTTGTTAATACGACTACAAATTCGGTAAAACATCGACAAAATATTTATTCTGACAAAGCATATTATTTTATAACTGTAAATAATACAGATGGAAAAAGAATTGCGCAAAAAACAGAAAACACAGTCAGTCCTGTAAGTACAATAACGGTTTTTGATGATTATATTTTTCACGAAAAAGAGGAAAAAAACCTTTTAGCTGTTGGTACACAATGGTTTTTTGGAGAAGATTTTAATGTACAAAACACACAGGATTTTAATATCTCTTTCCCAAATGCAGTTCCAAATGAAGATATAAACATAAGGGTTAGAGGAGTTTCTAATTCCGTAACTTCCTCTTCGATGGATGTGAAAATTAACGGACAAGATCTTTTCGCTATTAATTATCCCTCTGTAAACCCAAGTTCATTAACAAGAGCGTATGCCGTTGAAAAAAATGGGACTGTTGTAAATAATTCTGAAAATATAACGATTTCAATTACCTATAATAACAACGGTAATCCTTCAGCAAGTGCCTTTTTAGATTACATAGAAATTGTTGGAAAAAAACAGTTAAAGTTTACTGATTTTCAGTTTTCATTCAGAAGTTTTGAGCAAGTAAATACAACAGGAGCTCTAGCGTATCAGATCGAAAACGGAAGTGCTGCTTTCCAAGTTTGGGATGTAACAAATCCGACTTCTCCAGAGATAATTACAAATCAAAGTACTGCAAATAATTTTACGTTTCAAGATAGTGCAGGTACTTTAAGAGAATACATTATTTTAGAGGAATCCGATTTTTACAGACCAGAAATAATCCAAAATTCTAATATTGAAAATCAGAATTTACACGCTTTAAAAGACATTAATTATATTATAATTACAAATTCTGAGCTCTCTGCACAAGCACAAAGAATGGCAGATTATCATCAGGTTAATTCAAACTTAACAGCAAAAGTAGTTCTGTTAGATGAAATTTATAATGAGTTTTCTTCAGGCTCAAAAGACATTACAGGAATTCGAGATTTTTTAAAACAGCTATACACTACAAACTCATCCTTAGATAAAAAGCTAAAATACGTTTGTTTTTTTGGAGATGCTTCTTATGATTATAAAGACAGGCTTCAAGGAAATAACAACATTGTTCCGGTAAAATTATCAACGAATAGTTTCAACCTAGCAAATTCATGGGTAACAGACGATTATTTTGTGATGTTAGAAGATCATGAGGGCGGTATGTTGACGTCTCATACTATTGATGTCGCTTCAAGTAGAATACCTGTTTCTACAATTTCAGAGGCTACGACTCTAGTTGATAAAATTTTAAGTTACTACAGCAAAAATGCCATTGGAGATTGGCGAAACACGATTACCTTATTAGCAGATGACATTGATGCAACTGGGGAACAAGTTATTGAACAAGGCGTAGAATCTATTGCGGACGAAATAAAAAATAATAAACCTATTTTTAATGTCAATAAAATATACGTGGATGCATATGTTCAACAAAATTCTTCTGGAGGAGAACGGTATCCAGAAGTAAATAAAGCAATTACAAATGCGATTGAAAAAGGAACTTTAGTTTTCGATTACTTTGGACATGGAGGAGAAGATGGTTTTGCATCAGAAAGAATTTTAGATATTCCTCAAATTCAGGGTTTTAATAACCCCAATACGTTGCCACTTTTAATTACAGTTACCTGTGATTTTTCTAGGTTCGACAATCCAAATAGAATTACTGCAGGTGAGTTGACTTTAAAAAGTAGAATAGGAGGAGCCGCAAGTATGATTACAACAACTAGAGAGGTTTTTATTTCTACAGGACAACGTTTTAATGAACAATTAATTCGAAAGTTATTAGCTTTTAATAATGAAGATTTAACAATTTCAGAAGCTTTAATGATGACTAAAAATGAGTTTTCAAGTACCCAGAAATTCTTTATCTTTTTCTTTGGAGACCCTGCAATGAAATTGGCGGTTCCAAAACCAAATATTCGCATCACAAAAATGAATGATGTACTTGTTTCTCAATCTCTAGATACAATAAAAGCATTGTCTAAAGTAAAGTTTGAAGGGATTGTAACAGATGATTCAAATGCTGTTTTAACTAATTTTAATGGTACGCTTTCTACAACAGTTTTTGATAAATTAATAGATAAAACGACCTTAGATAATGATGGTTTTGGATTTAAAATGCCTTTTGATACCCAAGATAGTAAGTTGTTTAGAGGGAAATCTACGGTAGAAAACGGAGTTTTTAGCTTTGATTTCATTGTTCCAAAAGATATTAAAATTGCTTTTGGAAAAGGGAAATTAAGTTTTTATGCAGAAAATGGTGAAATAGACAAAGCAGGTTCTAATTTTGATATTGTTGTAGGTGGAATTAATGAAAATGCTCCAGAAGACACATTAGGTCCAGAAATAAAATTATTTATGAATGATGAATCTTTTATCGATGGAGGTAATACGAATGCATCACCAAATTTAATTGCCGTTTTATTTGATGCAAGTGGAATCAATACCTCTATAACAGCTGTAGATCATGATATTGTTGGGATTTTAGATGGAGATACTTCAAACCTAATTATTTTAAACGATTTTTATCAAACAGAATTGAACGATTTTTCTAACGGAAAAGTTAGCTATACTTTAAGAGATTTAGATGTTGGCCCACACACGTTAAAATTAAAAGCTTGGGATACTTACAATAACTCCTCAGAAACTACGTTAAATTTTGTAGTTGTCAGTGACGCCATTTTAAATTTAGAGAATGTGCTTAATTATCCAAATCCTTTTGTAAATTACACAGAGTTTTGGTTCAATCATAATAAGCCAAACGAACCTTTAGAGGTTCAGATTCAGATATTTACGGTTTCTGGTAAGTTGGTGAAAACCATCAATCAAAATGTTCAAACTACAGGTAATTTATCAAGAAATATTAGTTGGAATGGTTTAGATGATTTTGGTAATAAAATAGGTAAAGGAGTCTATATATATAAATTAAGGGTAAAATCAACAGCAAGTAATCTAGTTTCAGAGAAGTATGAAAAATTAGTAATACTACAATAAAAATTAGATATTTGCGGAACTAACTAGATAAACAGAAAATGAGAAGAATAGGATTTTGCATTGTACTTTGTGCCTTTGTAAGTTTAAAAATAAATGCTCAAACCGATACGCAACAGACAGGAGGAATCACAACTGCTACTCCGTTTTTATTAATTGTACCAGATGCTAGAGCAGGTGCAATGGGAGATATGGGTGTAGCCACAACTGCAGATGCTTTTTCTTTATTTCACAATCCAGCAAAAATTGTTTTTAGTGATCGACAAATAAAAACAGGACTTACCTATTCGCCTTGGTTGCGTAATTTAACGGATGATATTTTTATAGGAAGTGGTTCTTATATTAATAGATTTAGTGAAAATTCAGCTTGGGGTGCAGACTTTAAGTATTTTTCTTTAGGACAAATAGATTTAACAAACGATCAAGGGGACCCTAATGGAACGATAAACCCGAATGAATTTGTGGCAACAGGTTCTTACGCTTTAAAATTAAGCGAAACTTTTTCTATGGGAGTTTCTTTAAAATATATTCGTTCTAATTTAGCATTTAACGGAACTCAAGGAAATGCCTTACAACCAATTAATTCTTTTGCAGTAGACGTTTCTGGATATTATCAATCTTTTGAAAAAAATTACGGTAACTTTAATGGGCGTTATAGAATTGGATTTAATATTTCTAACATCGGGCCAAAAGTTTCTTATGTACCTGGTGAAGAAGATTTTATTCCAACGAATTTAAAATTTGGAGGTGGTTTCGATTTTATTATAGATGATTATAATACTATTTCTACAACTGTTGAATTTACAAAATTATTAGTACCAACTCCACAACTAGACGGTTCTGATGAAGACCAAGGTTGGATTCAAGGAATGTTTAGTTCTTTTGGAGATGCTCCAGGAGGATTTAGTGAAGAACTAAAAGAATTTACCTACGCCTTAGGTGGAGAGTATTTATATAATAACGCATTTGCTTTAAGAGCAGGGTATTTTCATGAAAGTCAAGATAAAGGTAATCGCCAATATTTTACTTTAGGTGCTGGCTTTAAAACCAACGCTTTAAATATAGATTTATCGTATTTAGTTAATTCTGCAGATGTTAACAATCCATTAGAAAACTCATTGCGTTTTTCTTTATCTTTTGATTTAGGAGAAATCTATGACTACTATTAAAAGTAATAAATTTTTAGTAAGTTTACAATATGCAAAGCAGTCAAAAAAGGCTGCTTTTTTTGACCCTATTATTTATGAAAAAAATAGAAATATCAACATCAGCGATTGTTTTTAATGATGTGTCAGAACTTTCTTCAGAAGATAAAATGTTAATGGATAAAGCTGTTGAAGCTAGAAAGAAGGCATATGCACCTTATTCTAAATTTAATGTTGGTGCAGCTTTACTATTAGAAAATAATCAGATTGTTTTAGGAAACAATCAGGAAAATGCTGCTTACCCTTCAGGAATGTGTGCAGAAAGAGTTGCTGTTTGGATGGCTGGTGCTACATTCCCAGGTGTAAAAATTATAAAGTTAGCCATTTCTGCTAGTTCATCAATTTCTAAAGTTGATAAACCTATCGGTCCTTGTGGAGCTTGTAGACAATCATTATCAGAATATGAAATTAAACAAAAACAACCCTTCGAAGTTTTGTTTATGGGAGAAGTTGGTGAGATTGTAAAAACAGAATCATTACTTTCTTTATTGCCATTTTCATTTGATAGCTCTTATTTGTAAATTATAATTAACATACTAAATATACCTTCGTCTTAGTCGAAATATCTTCCTGTTAAAACATAAAACAAGATGTTTTAACAGCTAAAGACATTAAATAGATCATCACAAAATTTTTATATATTCTTATTGGTTTATTAAAAAATGATATCCTTTTTAAGCATATTGTAACTCAAAATTAATTAGAATATCATTTAGATGTTATTTTAAATTTTTGGAACGATATTTTTTGATACCTATATGTGTGAAAACAATGTATCGCAAAAACAATTTTCTGAATAGGCTTTTGTGAATTTTAAAACATCACATTCTACTGTTTGGATATCGTATTTTTTGAAACAATTAACACTCTTTATTCAGGTGATAATTCTGAAAGAACTTAGTATATAGCTCAATGTATTGCTGCAGTTATGCAATTAAAGATGAATTTATATCAGAACAAATAAAAGGTCTTTTCTGTTTTGGATTTCGTTTTATTTAATTTGTTTAACACTCTCTTCATAATTAAACTGTGTAATTTTATAAAAATAGATAATTAAAAAAAAATGAATTCATCAAAAATTACTGGCACAGGAACTTTTATTCCAACTTTAATAAAAGAGAATGTAGATTTTTTAGAGGATACATTTTTAAATAATGATGGTTCTTCGTTTTCTTCTAGTAACGATGTTATTATCGAAAAATTCAAAGCGATTACAGGTATTGCAGAGAGACGATATGCAAAAAAGGAATATGCCACTTCAGATTTAGCTTTTTTTGCAGCTCAAAAAGCAATTGAAGACGCAAATATCAATAAAGAAGAATTAGATTATATTATTCTTGCACATAATTTTGGGGATATAAAACAAGGAACAATTCAAGGTGATATGTTACCAAGTTTAGCATCAAGGGTAAAGTACAAACTAGAAATTGAGAATCCTAATTGTGTTGCCTACGATATTTTATTTGGTTGTCCTGGATGGATAGAAGGTGTTGTTCAAGCACAAGCTTTTATCAAAGCCGGAATTGCAAAAAAGTGCTTAGTTATTGGCGCGGAAACTTTATCAAGAGTTATTGATAAGTACGATAGAGATTCAATGATTTATAGTGATGGAGCAGGAGCTTGTATTGTAGAAAAAACAGAAGAATTAGATGCTGGAATTTTAAGTCATGCCACACAAACTTTTGCGAAAGAGGAAGCTTATTTTTTACATTATGGAGGATCTTATAATCAAGATGAAGACCAAGATGTACGTTATATAAAAATGTTTGGACGTAAAATTTATGAATTTGCAATTACAAACGTTCCTGCTGCAATGAAATCTGCTCTAGAAAAAAGTGGTCTTGAAATTGATGATGTAAAGAAGATTTTAATACATCAAGCTAATGAAAAAATGGATGAAGCGATTATAAAACGCTTTTACAGATTGTATAAGAAACCAGTTCCAGAAGGAGTAATGCCTATGAGTATTCACAAATTAGGAAATAGTTCTGTGGCAACAGTACCTACTTTATTAGATTTAGTTTTGAAAGGTAAAATTGAAAATCAAGAGATCCATAAAGGAGATGTAATTATTTTAGCTTCTGTTGGAGCGGGTATGAACATCAATGCTATTGTTTACAAGCTTTAAAAGAGCAAAACTGTTAATTCTCAGAGTCCTAAAGCGATCAAGTTTACCTATGTTTTTTATGTGTCTAATTATTCATAAACGAATAAATAGTAGCAATCGTTTTTTTTTAATTTCAGATAATTTCAAAAATTTTCAATTTATCTTAAAAAATATCAATTTCAGCATTTAAAATTTAATCTGAAATAGTATTTTTGCGCATGCAACAACACAACGTACTTATATTAGATTTTGGATCGCAATACACGCAATTAATTGCAAGAAGAGTCAGAGAGTTAAACATTTACTGCGAAATTCATCCTTATAATCACCCACCAAAAAAATTAGAAAACTTTAAAGCTGTAATTTTATCAGGCAGTCCAAATTCTGTAAGAGGAGAAAGTGTTTTACATCCAGATTTATCAGAAATTAGAGGAAAAAAACCTTTATTGGCTGTTTGTTATGGAGCACAATATTTAGCACATTTCTCTGGTGGAAAAGTAGCGCCCTCAGATACAAGAGAATATGGAAGAGCAAATTTATCATTTATAAAAGATGAGGATGCTTTTTTTCAAAATATTTCTGAAGGTAGCCAAGTTTGGATGAGTCATTCAGATACTATTAAAGATTTGCCTACAAATGGTGTTTTATTAGCAAGTACAAAAGATGTAGAAAATGCTGCTTATAAAATTGAAGGAGAACAAACATTCGCAATTCAATTTCATCCTGAAGTATATCATACTAAAGACGGGAAACAATTATTAGAAAACTTTTTAGTAAATATTGCTGGAGTTGCACAAACTTGGACACCAGATTCTTTTGTAGAAAGCACTGTAGCAGCCATTAGAGAAAAAGTTGGAAATGATAAAGTAGTTTTAGGACTTTCTGGAGGTGTAGATTCATCTGTAGCTGCAGTTTTATTAAACAAAGCAATTGGCAAAAACCTATACTGTATTTTTGTAAATAACGGACTTTTACGTAAAAATGAGTTTGAAACGGTATTGGCAAGATACGAAGGCATGGGATTAAACGTTAAAGGTGTAGATGCATCGGTACGTTTTTTGAAAGCATTAGAAGGTCTTACAGATCCTGAGAAAAAAAGAAAAGCAATTGGTAATTCTTTTATTGAAGTTTTTGATGACGAAGCAAATAAAATTAAAGATGTAAACTGGTTAGCTCAAGGAACAATTTATCCAGATGTAATTGAATCTGTTTCTGTAAATGGAGGTCCGTCTGCAACGATTAAAAGTCATCATAATGTTGGTGGTTTGCCAGATTATATGAAGTTGAAAATTGTGGAACCTTTAAGAATGATTTTTAAAGATGAAGTAAGAAGAGTAGGAGCGTCTATGGGAATTGATCCTGATTTATTAGGACGTCATCCTTTTCCTGGTCCAGGATTAGGCATCAGAATTTTAGGAGATATTACTGCAGAAAAAGTTCGTATTTTGCAAGAGGTAGATGCTATTTTTATAAACGGATTAAAAGAAGATGGTTTGTATGATAAAGTTTGGCAAGCAGGTGCGATGTTATTGCCGGTAAACTCTGTTGGAGTTATGGGTGATGAAAGAACGTATGAAAAAGTTGTCGCTTTAAGAGCTGTTGAAAGTACAGACGGTATGACTGCAGATTGGGTAGATTTACCATATAAATTTTTGCAAAAAATATCAAACAAAATAATAAATCAAGTAAAAGGTGTTAATAGAGTTGTGTATGATATTAGCTCTAAGCCACCTGCAACTATAGAATGGGAATAACATATATGAAGCATGTAAAGTTTTTTATTTTTCTGTGTATTTTAACATTCACAGTTTCTTGTGGTCAACAAAAAAGATATATCCAGTACAAAGTTAAAAAAGGTGAAACCTTAAATGTAATTGCTTCCAAGTTGAGTATGGATGCGAAAGACTTATTACGCCTAAATCCTGATGTTATAAGTGAACTTAAAGCAGATTCGTTTATTGTTGTTCCTGAAAAGAAACTAAATAATTACAAAAACAAACTAAAAGAAAATCCAGAATTGGTTATTGACTCTTTATTAAGTGAAGAGGAAATTATAGATGAAGAAGAGGCGCTTTTAGAAGAATTAAAAGAAAAATTTGTTATTTATGAAGTGAAAAAAGGAGATACTTTTTATAGTTTTATAAAGAATTTCAATGTTACTAGAGGAGAATTATTACTTTTAAATCCTGAGCTAATAGAAGGATTAAAGGTTGGTCAGATTCTTAAAATTAAAGAAATCCCCTTGAATTTAACCATAGAAGAAGTTTTTTATGATGATTATATTCAACCAGAGATAGCTTTAAAACTAGCATTATTATTGCCTTTTAGAACTAGTAATTATAATAATGACACAATTACCGCACAACAAATTTTTAGTAAAAACGCAACTTTAGTTAATATTGCCACTGATTTTTATTTGGGAGCAGAAATTGCTATAGACTCATTAAGAAAAAAGGGTTTAGATATTGAATTTAATGTTTTTGATACAGGAAACAGAAGAGAAGATGGTCTTAGAAGTATAATTTCAGAGAATGACTTAAATAGAAATCACGCTATAATTGGCCCGTTATACTCAGAAGAAGTAGAAATGGTTGCAAGTAATGTGAGTATACCTGTTATATTCCCTGTATATTCTAACAGTCAATCAGATTTTTCTTCATCTAATATTATAAAAACCTCACCAGAAAAAAGTGTTTTTAGAGAGGAGTTAGAAAGACATATTAAAGAGAACTTTGGTTCGGGTAATATTATTATTGTAAGTGATGATAAAATTAAGAGTGTACAATCAAGTAGGCTTTTAAAATCTTCATTAGAACTTGAAGATTCAATTAATGATGTACATATTTTATCTCCGGATAAAGGGTACATAGAGAAAACTAGATTCTTAGAAGTGCTAAAGACAAACACGAAAAATTGGATTATTTTAGCAACAGATGACAATGTTATTGTTGCAGATGTTATTAATAGTTTAATCAGTTTGCCAGAAGAAACAACTGCTAAGGTTTTTACTTTTGATAAAGGCAGTGTTTATAATAAGATTGATAACAGAAAATTAGCAAAGCTTGGTTTTACATATGTAAGTGAAGAATTTACTGACAAGAACTCTTTATATTCAAGGGTTTTTAGAAAGCAGTATTTAAATAAAAACAAAGCATTGCCTTCCTTCTATGCAACGAAAGGATTTGATGTAACTTATGATATTTTGGTAAGATTAGCTTCTGGTAAGGATTTAAAAACAACTTTTAATGAAGGTGCATCTGCAAGAGTAGAAACAAAATTTGATTATAGAGCGTTTAATACAGAAAATCAAGGATTGTTTATTATTCAGTATAATGATGACTTAACTTTAACAAAGTTGAAATAGGGTTTTCAAATTTGCTTCAACATAAAAATTATACAAATAAAAAAATCCGCTATTAGCGGATTTTTATTTGTTAGAAAAGAGTAAAATGTTAGATTTTTTTCATCTGTTGTTTCATCATTTGAATTTGTTCTTTTAACATTCCGTTTTTGTCTAATTTTTTAGCTTCAGCCATTAAATTAGTAGCTTCACGTTTACGTCTTTTTGTCATTGCAATTCCTGCTAATTGAAGTTTTGCCATTGCTAAATCATGATCCATAGACAATCCTAATTTTACAGCTTTACGTAGAAACTTTTCAGATTGAGTCATGTTTGTTTGACTCAACATAATTCCGTGTAAGTAGTTGTAATATCCTTGTTGCTTGGTGATTAATGCAGCTTCTGGGTTTTTAATATAACCTAACCATTTTTGAGCACCAGGAAAATTTTGTTTACGCAATTGTAAGAAAGCTAACAAAATGAATTCGTTCTTAAAATAAAGTAAAACAAAAATTCCAGCTAATAATAAGATAGAAATTCCATTCATAATATTTCCTTGACTGAATTGGTATATAGCCCAAATTGTAATTAAAGACGCTAAAACTAATTTTATATTTTTATTAAACATATTTAATAATTCTTTTTTTGTCACCTCGCGCGAAGTCGAGAGGTAGTTTGTTTTCTGTTCAAGAGCAAAAATACATTTTTATCTTAAAAATTTAGTGAATTACTTCTTGTAATATTTTTTGTGCTTAAACCAAGAGAAAGTTCCTAAAACTGCAACAAATCCCATTGAATAAAACACCGAGCTTGGTGTGATTACTTGATCGCCACTTGCGTAAGAATGCAATCCAGATAAATAGAAATTCACGCCAAAGTAGGTCATCATAATAGAAAAATAAGCAATGATTGTCCATAAGTTGAAGGTATATCTTCCTCTTAAACCCGGAATTAAACGCATGTGCAAAACAAAAGCATAAACCATAATTGAAATTAGTGCCCAAGTTTCTTTAGGATCCCATCCCCAATAACGACCCCAACTTTCATTGGCCCACATGCCACCTAAAAAGTTACCGATTGTTAACATAATAAGGCCGACAGTAACTGCCATTTCGTTGATAATAGTAATTTCTTTTATATTAATGTCCATTTTCTTTTTATTCTTTTCATTTGTAAAAAGGATTAAAAAGAGTGAGAATACACCTAAGATCATTCCTAAAGTTAAAGGGCCATAACTTGCAACAATAATAGATACATGCACTAATAACCACCATGAATTTAATACAGGTTGTAAGTTGGCAATTTCTGGATCTAACCAGTTCATACCTGCTGTAAATAAAATTATTGAGGTTACAAAAGTTGTAGCAGCAATTGTTAATGCCGATTTTCTTCCTAAGAAAAAACCAAACAACATGGTTGTCCAAGCAACATAAATAATAGATTCATATGCGTTACTCCAAGGTGCATTTCCACTAATTAGCCATCTGCTAATTAAGCCTAAAGTATGCAGTAAAAAGAGCCCAATGGTTAAGCCAATTAAGGTTTTTACAACAAGGTTAATCCATTTCTTAGTCACAAATATTTGTGCAATAACAAAGCCAATTAAAAGCAAACTTGCCAATCCATAATAACGAATTAATTTACTAAATACATTGTATTTATTGTATGCAATTTCTAATTCTATCTTATTATCTGAAGGATACACAGCAGCTCCATAGTTTTTTTGATATTTTTTAATACCGTCTAGAATTTCATTTGCTTTAGAGTAATCATTTGTCCTTTTTGCAGTTTGTAATAATTGCACATACAGCGGTAAAGATTTCTGTACAAAAACAGTATCCTTAGGGATAAAGCCCTTTGTAGAAGAGGTTTCTGGTTGAGAAACCCATTTGTTGTTTTCATCATTAGGAATCGGGTAAATCTTTAAAATTCCACCACCGATTGCATTGTATAGTAATCCTAAGCGTTTATCAATTTTTATGAGGTCTTTTTCGAAATAACTTTTTACGTTTTTCTTTTGAGCCTCAGCAACTTGCTCTCTAATTTTATATTCACCTCTGTTTGAAAAGAAGTCTGATAAGCGAGCGTATTTCACCGTATCTGCCAATCTTAATAGTTTTCTAATCTTTAGATTTTTCTTTTCTAAATAAATAGCAGGTACTTCATACCAAAGTCTTGCATTTTCTATAATAGATAACAAAACCTGACTTGGTTTCATACCGTGCAGTGTTTCTGTCTGACTCACTTTTCTTACTAGTTCTGAGGCGAATGTATGTGCCGGTTTCATACGTCCTCCAGCATCTTGTATT
>CEST01025544.1_pt1 | contig 14286 bp, 9 predicted proteins | sample 326921 | NCBI WGS metagenome assembly CEST01 (sample SAMEA2621509, study PRJEB7988) | marine metagenome | biome: marine biome (ENVO:00000447); feature: surface water layer (ENVO:00002042); material: "saline water (ENVO:00002010), including plankton (ENVO:xxxxxxxx)" | depth 5 m
AGCTGGGTTTAGAACGTCGTGAGACAGTTTGGTCCCTATCTGCTGTTAAGCTGAAAAGTAGTAGAACCTTGCCTTAGTACGAGAGGACTGGGATAGACTAACCTATGGTCTGGCGATTGTTTAAATTAAGCAAGTCGCTAAGCTACGTTGGGAGTAGATAATTACTGAATTCAATCTTAAGTGAGAAGCTACACTACTAATTTTTCTTATAAATACTTCCTAGAACAGGAGATTAAGAGTTTTAAATGGACGAATCGTAAACTTTGGAGTTTAAAATTTTATAGTATTGAAATTTAATTTTTTAAAAGCTTATACTAATATTTGTATAAAATTCTAAAAGCTTAGAATACTTTTTTTTGAAAAAAACTAACTACTTTTATATCAATAAGTTACTAGTAGTACAACCGCTACTTTGTACCGAATCACTCCAAATATTTAATTCTTTACTGTACTTACTACTCCTATTGAAAATTCTTTTATCAAAGTCTGCTAATATCAAATTATTATTAAACCCGGCGGTTTACACAATTACTTTTAAAAATTACCAAATGTTAAATACCTTACACCCTTTAGCCCAACCTCTCGAGTTAAAACTAATCGAAAAAACATACCAAACAAACCAAATTAATCCCAAAGTCCGGTTACAAAAATCTAATAGAGACTTTAACCTTTATTTCCTTTATTTACGCTTCTCTTTTAAAAACATCGTGTTCTTTTTTAAACCACACTCACACTTCAGGCTCTTTTTTAATTTCACGACGCGTGATAACATTGTTTCTCTAAGCACTTCACGTTTTTTTAATCGATGAACGGACACCCAACTTTTTATCTCCAACCTCTTTTTCTACAACTTCAAAATCTTAAGTTTTGGTAACAAATTTTTATGGAATGAAATTTTAGCATTGAATTGATTATCTTACAGGTCTACCCCCCGTACCCACTTTTTACCTACCCGCCCCTTCTTCTTTAAAGACTTCATCTTGACGTCGCAGAATGAGCGAATATTTTCAAATCTACTAAGTCACGGCTTAGAGATATTATTTATTGTCGACGCCGCTAAACACATTAACACGGTCTTCTTTTTCAAAACTCTGAATAGCTTCGTCATCGGTTTAGTTCCTATTAATTTTAATCCCTGAGAGTTTAGTTACCCAATTCCAATTTTTAGCCAAAACCTCTTACTACAGTTTTACTTCTTAAAACTCCTTTTTAACATATATTACTTTAACCAAAAAGAGAAATTCTCCCTTTTAAAGCAATTATGGACCCAAAATCTACTTTAAAAAGTCTAAGGCGACTTATGTATATATGCACGTAACTTTACATAAATAAATTTTATAAGTTTATTTATTTTGCTGAGTACCAACTTAGTAGTAATCAAAGATTTTCTTCTCCTTGCTTTCGATATAAATCAAACTATGGATATAGTTGATTTAGACAGATTATTGAACACGCCTACCACCTCTCTCCAAATCCCAGCTAATTTTTATTCTACACTTAATCCGGACTTATTCACTACTGCCTTAGGCGATAGTATTGTTTCCACGGATATTAGATCTTTGCACCATGACTCCTACTTTCCTGACCTTTTCGAACTTCATTATCTAGAGACATCCAACGCTATGCATGTTGATTATTTAGAAAAAAAAATTAGACGTTTAGGTTATGATCCGGTCCAATTTGCGGCCCTCAATCCAGATATAAGAGCTTTACCTTCTCTACTAGAGGAGCGTACTCCTGACTTCTCAAACCAGATTATACATAAAGGGCGAACTTGATTTATCCCTGAGCTAGAGCACGACGAAAAGATGTCCCTTTTGGGAGGTTTAGGTTACGATCAGTTACAAAAATACAACAACCTTGAGTGTGTTCGTTCCCAAAACCATATCTCAACCCCTAGCCGAAAACTCCATTACCCGGAGCCATTCATAGCATCAGCCTCTTTCGTTCACACGGATATTGGTTTTATTCACATCTTACATTACCAGTATTGACTGTGAATTTTCTTCATCTTTCTAATTGTATTTTTTTTCATAGCTTACTTATCTACTGTCCGATGATGTAACATGCGAGTTAGGCCACGAAGAGAAACGCGAGGAGTCAGCCGGTCTAAGTGTGGTGATCTAATCACAGCCTGTGTTCCTGTTTCTTGAGCAATAACGATCATTGTTACCGAATCGACAGATGCGAGTGACCTTTACGATGGTTTCGGTGCGGCAGAATTGACAGTCGGTATTCGAGCTTACCAGTGAGGGTGGGAATACTATTACCCCAAAAACCTAGATCTAAACTATAATATTAAAAACTCATATACAACTTATACGGGAAAATCACTAAAGTATAACCTAACGACTGACGCTACGCTTACCCAAAATGACTTATGACGCTTTTACCAAAATAAAACATCCGACGCACCTCTTACCCCAAGTCACTTACTTTTATTACCTCTCGATAACACCCGTTTATTAAACTTTATGAATTTTGATAATATCGGACAAAACTCTCTTAAAGAAGCACTAGCGTTTAAAAAAATTCGTACAGTCTCAAAAACTTATACCAATAACCTAACCACCGCAGATAGCTTAACCACTATTCGATTTAAAAAAATTAACGAACTATATACAAACGAGAATTCATTTTTAGCCTCCAACAACTACAGTTTCCTTCGACAACACAACTTATTAAACGTAAAGGCGTTAGGTGGATCGTCGAAAGTCAGTTTAGATAGCGTCAGTTTCAACAAATTTTTAGAATTTAATAAGCTTCAACAGGAAGTTAACCTAGGAACGCAAGATTTCCAAAAAAACTTATCTTTCCTAGAGAACACCCCTAAACGAGGAGTCGGTAATTCGTTAGTACTAGAGCCAACTTCAGATAAAAATACCCTAATGACCCCAAACACTTTACTAAAATGATATACGAACTTACCCACGAGTATTAATAACGATTCCGATAAAGCTTCACTTAATTACCCAGCAAGAAAACTACTTAATACGTCTCTTTACGGTACAGCTCTAAGTGATCTTAATATTTTAAAACAATCAGAAGTTTTAAACCTTGAAGGCGTAAGAGCAGTAAGTAACTCTCTACAACCACTATCCTCGAATATCGCCCTAAAGGTTCCTACCTACCAATCCTCTAATCAAGGAATTTTACCGTCCGATCAAAATGTCCGCCAATACTCCAACTTAACCCCCAATACCACCCATTTCAACTTTTCTTCAACAAACTTCAGCTACAACCTTAAAGGAGTAGGGTCTAACGAAGCTTACTTAACCGCAAAATTAGGAGGAGCCAATAAAGACTTATTTTTACCATTACTAACAAATAAGTTATACCTAGAAGCCCCTTTCTCCCCTATTTTCTCAAACCAAGTTGTCGTAGATAGCTTAAATTATGATACATCAAATACCCATTCTACGAAACGTCTATACCTAAATAACGCAGTCAAGACATTTGACGACGTTACTAACTCGAACGATATTCATATCCTTCGTGGTAAAAGAGACGGAGCGCCTAGTTTCTTAAATACCTCTTATTGGAAACTTTTGTGATCGCAAAGCTCTCCACTCTTACGACTAAACTCACTAACTACTACACTAAAGTCCCAAACTCTAAATTATTTCCCAACTTTTACGAATTACTATGATTACGATTTTAGGAATATTCAAGCTTACGAACTCCTTGAAGATTTATTTTGAGAAACTACTCACTCGTCTTATAGCCACTTCGATTATTTAGGCTTTAGTGGAAACATTGAAGAAACTCCAAAGACTGATTTACGTACCTCAATGCGCGAACCCTACTTTTTCACCGAAAATACTAACCCTAGCTTTAAATCAAAAGGACTAAAAGGGGCATTGGGTACTTCTACCTCAGATAGCCCTTCCCACTACTCAAATACTTTAACATTAGATGACTTCACCACATCTACCCAATTAATTAATACAGACCAAACTCAGTTTACTCTACTCTCAAACGCTTTATTTAATTTAGATGACTCCTACGATACTTGAAGTGATAACCACCTCTCTAGCAACTTAAACCTAAACTCGAGTCTCCTTACCTCTATGCCGGTGTTACCCACTACTTCGTATTTAGGTACCTTAAATACTTTCCGAGCTGATTTCGATGATTTTTCTTGAGCAAAGAATAGTTACCAAGGTAACCTTAAACCTTGAACCTCTAACATCGATTTATTGCATTACCGATACGACCTAAATACCCAGGAATTGCGATTAACTAACCCCTTAACTTTAAGAAGTACAGCACGAAACTCAATCGTTACTTACAACGCATTGCAAAAAGTATTTCGAGCACGCTTCGAGGATGGTCGATCCCACGCCTCTTTGAATCAATTCGCGTCCCTTAATAACGAACAACCTTTCCTCAACACCTCTAGAGTTCCTTACGAATCTTTGTTAGGAAAAACGAAAACTAATTTCTATAAAATTAGTTTTTACAATAACGAGATGTTAGAGTTATTCAATAACTTGTACGCCTCCTCTGGGGTTACAAACTACCACTTTTTCGATTTCCCATTTTTACTCTCTGGAAAAAGTGATATGTCACGATATATGTGATTTGATTGATACGCTAAGTGGGGTCTAGTTGAAGCTCAGTCTTCTTCTGTCTCGAGATACTCAACTTTAGGAGTTCCGTACATCCGTAAACCATTTGACTATAATATCGAAACTAGTGATTCAATCTCCGAAACAGAGACTTACCTTACACGTATTTCACGTGCCCGAAAAAACTATTTACCTAACTGAACCTACACGCCCTACATTTTCGCTCGATCTAACAGCTGATCAATACCTAGCTTAAACTACCTAAAGGACTCTTTGTCATATCCAACATTAAGATTTATCCTAAATAAAGCAAAGAGTTATAGTTCAGCTCCCGTATTTACGGATAACACGACTAACTCCTTCACCCCTACTAATTCAGGAACGAGTACATACACTAAAAACTCTTGACGTCCGTTCAGTTCAGTCCAATCTTACTACTACACGCTTTCTACACTAAGTGATTTCCTAACAAAAAGAGAATTACTTTTAAGGCAATATTTAGAGTTAAACAACAGGGTTATTAATCTTCCATCAGGTATGTGCTCAACCCCCAACAATCCTTTAATTACTGAAGTTGAAGCTTCCTTCAATTTTAACGACTCTACAATTTTTAATGCAGAACATTCCCGAGAAGTATATTATACTTCGTTAGAAATCTTTAAATTTTTACTTCTTCGTGAGTGGTTGAACTTCACTAAAAGTCCAACGATTAATACAACAGCCCTTAACGACTACTTATTTTTCCACTTGTTTGGGGTTAAGAACTTCAACAAGAATGGTGACGCTTTAGAATTATACAAAAATCCTTATAGACCATTAAGGAAAGGGGTAAGTAGTATGCTAAGACTGCACTCTACGGGTGCAGTTGCGATGCCTATCGAAGTCCGATTGCAAGTTTTGGCTTCTTCTCGTGACGTTATTCATTCATGATCTGTACCTTCAGCAGGTGTAAAGATTGATTGTGTTCCTGGTTATACCTCACATAAAATTATGATTTTCTTAATGGAAGGAATTTATTGGGGACAATGTATGGAAATCTGTGGTCGCTACCATCACTGAATGCCTATCGTAGTCTATTTCATGAGACGTGACCTATTTTTCTTATGATGTACCCACTTCATCTTCAACTCTAATTTAACTACAGTCTGAGATATTAATGATCGACAGTATGCCGACTATATCCGATATATTTCGTTTGATAAAGCAACCTGACTCAACGAATTCGTCGCATAATTCCTATAATACTTAAAAATACGTTCCGTATTTTTATAAATCTATTATACTTTAAATGTTTAAAAGACTTTTTAATTGAATTAAGTTTAAAGTTTTACCTCCTTCAATTAACTTCAAGAACAGATTATTTCTAGAGCGTGATTCAAAAAGCAGACGCATTACTAATAACTTAGGACTAACTTTTAGAAATTCAAAGTGAGCGGATTACACGCGTACGGATATTAACCTTAATTTAGGGTACAGCTACAAGCAAACATTCTTGTTAACAACTTTACTTCTAACTTTCTTATCCTGCTTGTTTTACTTCATTAAATTCTATAATTTTTTTCTTTTGTCAAACGATATTATTTTCCTTTATTGGTCACTCAAAGACTTATTCTTTTACTACTTCTTCACCTTTTTAACTATCTGCTCTTCTTTACTAACTGCAACTTTAGAAAAGCTCTACATAAATTTCATAGGATGATTTTTTTTACAGATTCCCGTAGCAAAAATCCCTTCAACTAAACCTAAAGCAGTTTACCCTAAATCTCAAGACCTAAAATACGTTCTTTACGCATGATTTAAAGGATCCAACTCCTCACTAACTTCTCTTAGCTTAGAATCCCTAACTAAACCCGATAAAACAAAAAGTCTACTAGACGGAACTTCTTACAACTTCAAGAAATTATTCTTAGCTTCTCACTTTCTCTCAGTAAACGTAGATTCGTCGAATTCAAGTTTATCTAAAAATTTAAAGTACGCTGAACTTAAGTTTCATCTCAGTAAGCAATCCCTAACCGAAATTAAATCCCCAAAACTTACGTATTCCTCACCCCAATTCCTCGATAAGCAAAATACGTGAGGTTTTCCTACGACTATAAAAAATAGTTCAGGGGTACCTACACACGCGCGTGCCTTCGTCTTAAACTTACTAAGTTACTCGAGGTATCAAGAATTATCCAAAAATATTTCACCTTCGTTAGCATTTGAGGAAGCCTTAAAAACTCAGCTTTCCTTAATTAAGTCAAATCGTTTTTTATACAACTACAGTTTTTTACACCGTAAATTACTAAAAAATACTCACAAATTAACAACTATTAAGAAGCTCTTAGGAGTCAGTTGGTACGATTCTAAGCTAACCTTTAAAAACATATGAGCTTCGGATCTATTTGCAGAGTTAGGAAATCCTCAATCGTTTTTACAAAGTGGACTTGGACTAAGCTACGGAACCTTATTCAACGATAAGGTGAATCAGTCTTACCTAAAAGGGGGTTCTTCGTACGACCGTTCATCTAACACATACCTGAACTTAGTTCACTACGAAAGTAGTTTTTTTTGACTAGCGAAAAGAATCTATAACCTCAATACCCTTAACGCTACTACTAACAATCTCACTTTTTTTATTAAACGAGTAGGAAATTTTTTACCCCCAGTTAAGCAACCCCAACATCTTACCCTAATTTCTCAATCTGAAGTACTGACTAACTCCCCATTTTTCGTTAATTTACTTAGTGAAAGTACCCCTACTACCTCAATTACCCCCCGCGGACTGGGAGTACCTAAAGACTCATTTACCTCATTTTGGGAAAATGATTTATTGTTAAGTGAGGATGAAAACCTTATAGTCGAGTTTACTAATTCTCCAATCCAAAACATCAACTTATTGCCACTCTTCGTTAGATCTGCAGACTCTTACCAAAACACTAATAGCTGAGATCTACGCCCCCTTACGGCGGCTAACTTAAATCCCAACTTATTAGTTTATTCTGGGAGCACTTTAGTTTCTTACACCAAAGAACTTACCCTCTTTCTAGCGTTAATAACTAAGTAAGCAAACTTAAGTGTACGGTTACACCTTTACCCTAACCTCGGTACATTACTCCCTCCTCTTGTTATTTTTGTTTTCCTCAAGTAAGCAAACCTTCAACCTCACGGTCACTGCTATTATTTCTCACCAAATAAAATACTTCAAGTTAACCCATAAATTTAGTTATAATGTTAGAGTTTTTCCATGTTATATTGTTAAAACAGACCTGATATTGCATTTCACCAATTTTGTTTCACGCCAGTGAGGATAGTTTAGCTATTTTAATGTGCGGATTGTTAATTGAATTTGTAGATTCATACTCAACTTTTATACTACTTATTTTATTCGTAGGAAGTTTAGTCATGTTCAAAAATTTAATTTTACGAGTTTTTACTCTAAAGACTGGAACAACTCCACAAGCTAACAACTTCAGCTTATTGAAAAGAAATTTATCGATGTTTAAAAAAGCGTTAACCCAAATGCTTTCATAGATCAATTATTCAGTAGGCAGCCCCCACCCTTCACGCCCATTTTAATTAAGTTTGGGAGATTTTGAAATATTTTTTGCAGCAAGCTCAGTTACAATTCTTGGATTTATAATATATAACGTAATAACCTCATTTAGTTTTCGCGACTTATTAAAAAGATTCGGATTCCTAAAAATTACCAGACGTGATTTTTACGAGTGTGGGTTTAGGCCTATTACACAAAAAACTATTCGATTACCGATACAATTTATACTAATTTGTATTTTTTTCCTACTGTACGATATCGAACTAATTTTCCTTTTTCCTTACGTTTCGGGTCTTACCTTTACGGGCCTTTATGACTCCTTACTAGTTATCTTCTTCTTCTTCATTTTTTTTATAAGCCTCGTAATTGATTTTAATAGGCATGCCTTAGTATGACAGTACTAACCTTAATTCTATCGTTGTATAGACATTATCGTTGAAGGAAGAAATTTTCGTCGCGTTCAGTGAGGTTATCACCCCCTTTTCCAAAATATTGATGCTATATCAGTATGAGGGTGAAATCTTGTCTCTCTCTCTGGTGTTTTTTTTTCATACCTAAACTTTTTTGTAAACCGTCTTATTATACCATTCTCAAGCGTAACATCCGTCATCGGATTCATGCTATTCTTAACAATTTTAATGCAATTATTATCTGGATTCTTTTTAGGTTGATACTATATCCCTGAACCAGGTCTAGTTATCGAACTAAGAGAAGAAATGTTTAATGATACTCGTTTCGGTGCTGAAGTTTTCTACATGCACGTTCGTGGTGTCGATACTATCTTTGTTTTATCTTACATGCACATCTTAAAAAAAATCTACCTGAAAAACTACGTTACAGCTGAGTCAGATGGTTGACTTTTAGGGGGTTATGCGTTTTTGTGATTCCATTACATCGTTTTTTTAGGAATTTCACTAAGTGCTACCCACTTAAGTGACCTAACTCTAACAATCGTTGCAAATATCGTTTGATCTCTTTTCAACTTTATACACAAGACTTATTATATTATCTTTACCAACAAACATTTAAATACGGATCAATTAACTAGACTCATGGTGTTACATTACTTCACCCCTTGATACTACTTATATTTAGTCAAATTACATGCTTTATTTTGTCACGAATCTTGAGATAGTGACAGTGGTGAAAATATTTATGAAGACAAGTCAGGTTCTTATATTTCTTGATTTTACGATGCGTTCTTAAAAGAAATCCAAGATGCGTGATATTGAACATTGTATGTTTTCCTTTACTTTTGGTTACATCATTTCACTCCTTCAACCGTCAATTACTTCTTCTTTGAACGTTGAAATATTGCTGAATTAGACGAAATTCGTTTTTACGCCGTCGCTCCTCACTGATACTTCCGACCTCTTATGGGATTACTTGTCGTTTCTCCATCTCATTACGAAGGGTTAATGTGAATGGGTTTATTCTTTGTATTATTAGGTGCATTACCTATTATATACAATTGATATAACTCTAACAACAATTACCTACCTATTATTCCTATGCAATCTTCTTTATTCCAAACCAGCAGCTTTATTTTATTTATGCTCTCAATGTACTGTACTTCAAGTATGTTACCTTGTGGTCGTTACTACTACGAACCTGAAGGAGGATATGTAGGAAACCCTTGAGTTAAGTTTTCGTACCAATATATGTACTTATACTTAGGTTGATTTATACATCATCTAGATTTAATTGAACACTACAGTTTTCAATTTACACAAACTTTTTATAGACGACAAGCTTCGCTCTACTCTAAAATCAAAAAAAATCTAACCCTTAATCCTATCTTCTCAGAAAAATCAAATCGACTTAACTACAAGCCCCTTCCTAATCTTGGAGCTCAAAAGTCTTTCTTTTCGCTTTTATACAGACCTTTGTCTAAATAAAATAGTTTACCTTTAAACCTTATTTCTATAAATAAGATATTTTTATTTTTCTTTGTTAGGACAACAATTTTTAACATTATATAATAAATTAACCTTCTTCACAACTACCTTTAAATTACAACAAATGGAAGTATTCCTCTTAAAAACATACTTCCTTTTAACCTACCTTCAAAGAAACGAATTGATTTGACAAGAAGGATTACTAATAGATTTTTTACAAAAAAAAGTTATCGATAAGTGAGTACGTAAGTTCTTAATCACCTCGACGTACTTAATTAACGAGCGCTTAGTATTCGATTGAGTTATACGCTTCTATGTAGATCTAATCATATGACCTGGGCATCGAAATGCTATTTTTGAATTTTTAAATATAGGTACGACACTCTTTGCATTAGTTTTCTTCTTAGTTACACTTACGTTACTTTCATTCCTCCTTTACCTAACCCTCTAACCGTTGGGGGTCCATTTGATTTATTTATTATGAGCGAAAGCGGATTAATTATAGCCCTTTTATCAGTCCTTTTTACCTTATTTGTTGTCCTTACAGAACGTAAATTATTAGCCTACGCAATGAGAAGAATGGGTCCTACCTTAATGGGTCGAAATGGTGCTTTTCAGATAGCTTTAGATTTATTCAAATTAATGACGAAAGAAATCTTCCTAATTCCCCGACCTACAACTGCTCTCGCGCCCATTTTTTTAGCGTCACTCTACGCATGTCAATTACTTTTTTCCCAAAACTTCATATGAGGTCCCTCTATGATGTTATTCGAAAACCTTGATTCAATGATCCTATACCACCTAATATTAATTCTTTTCGGTAACATTTTTTTTACGGTTGTAGGTCTCTTGAGTCAGTCTCGTTACGCAATTATAGGAACAGCCCGATCCTTAGTCCACGTCATTTCTTTAGACATTTTTGTAACAGTTGTGTACTCCCTACTAGTATTTAGTTCCCAATCTGTTAATTTTCATGATTTTGTTTTAGCCCAAAATCTATACTGATTCTTTATACTTTACGCTCCTGCTGCATCGGGATTCGTGGTACTATTTCTTTTAGAGTCTAAACGAACTCCATTCGATCACGCCGAAACCGAGTCTGAAGTTGTTGCGGGTTACGCAGTTGAGTACAGCGGTCCTATGCTTTTAATGATTTATCTTGCAGAATACCTCCATTTAGTAATCTCCTCTATTCACTTCATAATTTTTTTTATGGGAGGCTGATTTGCTTTAGAGTATTTTTGATTTTTACCCCCCATTTTTTTATCGACCCATGACGTGTATTATTGGTCTGTGGTTTTTAGTAGTCATGCTTGAGTTCGGTAGTATGTATTTTAGTTTTATTGATACCCTCTTCACCCCCTCCGACCACTTAATACTCTTAGGGTACCTATATCCCCAAGCTTAAAAATAAATTAGTTATTTCGCTAATTTATCTTAAAAACCTAGCTACGGTATGTTTACACTTAACCTTTATATGATTTACTCTTTCAGTTACCAATTCTCTAGGAACTTCATTCTTCTTTGACTCTCCCTACCGTTTAAACAGTAACGATTTTTTTTGAACCAATTACTACTTCTTCTGAACTACTTTTACCTACTTACCTACCTTTTTTTTCCTCCTCGCTACCTTTCTTCTTGGAATTAAGTTTTACAAGAGTTGAAGTCTATACTTCGTATTCACGTTAATAATTTTTTTTATATACATTTATGAAGTTTTCGACCTCTTATTAAGTACAGCAAATACTACTAATACGGGCGTCTTCTTTTGGCAAGTCAATACGTTTTTGCTCAATCCACTAAACAAGTACCATCCGTTTATACTCTACTCCGGTATTATCGGTTCAGTACAGTTTTTTTTACTAAAGCTATTCTCCCACTCTTTCACCAGCCCCGGTTTTATAAACCTACAAATTAAAAAAAATTCAAATTTACCTGTTTGACGCTCTTATACTATCATCTGCGCCCTTTTCTTAGGTTCGTGGTGGGCCTTCCAAGAAGGGACATGGGGTGGGTGATGAAATTGAGACCCGTCTGAAGTTTTTGGTTTAGTATTCCTATTCGTCCATTTAGTATACATACACGAAGGGGCCAGCTACCACAAATTGACTAAAATTTACAAAAAAGTACTGATAAGTATAGTTCTACTAAGTTGTATCTACCTCTTTATTCAGCTCAATTTTGAAATTATTTCCCATAATTTCGGAGTTAAGTTTTTTTACTTTTTCAACAACAATTTTTTTTTCCTCTCAACTCTAGGTCTACTAGTCTTAGTATTTTTCTGGATATTCACTAAAGACGCCTATTACACAAAGTTAGCTACTCTACTAACTTTTTCTACGTATCCCGAAGTATTGCAGGGGTGGATAACAAGTTTCTCGGGTTTACTATTAACCCTCTCGCTACTTGGAATTCCAATTCTATTAAGTTTTATGCCGACGATCCAGTACTTCGTACATACATACTTTGGGCTAAACTTATTTAACTTCGAGTTAAGTCCTCAAAAATTATTAACTACCTTCATCTTACTCCTTCTTTTTTTTTTTACGCGGTTACGAATTTTAAGGTCGTGAATTAATTTACTCAGCTCTCCACTCTTAACCTTTTCTTACACAACATCCTTACTACTCTGCTCCCCCACTCTACGATTAAACTCCCAACTACACGTCTGCCTAATAATATTTTTCGGGCTAACCTTATTACCCAAACCTTACTTAATTACTTACCCACTCTTCTTCGGCGACACTTTAGAATTCTCTACCGCTCGTTGATGTTTTACGTCAAAATTATCGACTTACTCCTGTAACTTAGCTCTAATTGAAACCTTAACTATTTTCCGTAGTAACTCTTTAGATCTATTTATAACGACGTGACAGATAATTTATGAGTCAAATTCTCTGAGTCTAAACGCCTACCTTCTACCGATCTCAAACCTCACCTTAAGTAATTACTACATCCTGCGCCCTAACCCACCCACCTTAATTTACTTAATAGAAATAACAAGCACCCAGAGTTTACTTCTTTCAATCCCCTTACTTTTACTAATACCTTATTTTAGGGCTTATTTCTCATCCGTAAACTTAACTAGATAATCTTTACCTAGCTATAAATGACTTTAGTACTACAAAACTTTTACCACCCATTAACAATAGACAAAGTAACAAGTAAAATACGAATCTTTTTTCTTGCTAGAAATATTGAAATTTTCGTAACTCTACTTCACCTAAACTGATACCTAAATATGCTCTGGCATTTACAATACCTAACCCACGTAATCAAAGATACTGAAGAGTTGTGACTAAATTTTGGTATAAAAGTTTTTAAAAACTTAACTATAATTAAAAAAGTCTTTTGGAGGTATAATCTAGTACTTAGCTTTAAGTATTGAATCTTTAAACGAGCTTTAGATCTCCCAAATACTTTAAGTTTACCCCACCCACAACTAACTCTAAAAACAAAATCTCACCTAAACTTATATTATTATCCAGCAATCGTGTCAAACGTGGGGTTTAAGGGGCAAATTTACCGACTCGCTTTATTAACGCTACTCCATTTTACCTTAATGAGGTGACCTAAATTAAATAAAAATTTTGTCTTTACCATGAATTTTTTCTATATTCAAAACCTATTCTTTTTATGCACGTTTTTTAATACCCGTATATTTAAAGTTTACTACTTTTAAACTCCCCACCTTTAACTACGTAAGTAGGGTCTAGGCTTTGGACTCCCCCAAACCGATGACCTCTCCTTTGTATAAAAGGAGAATGACTAAGAAACGTAGTCTTTCGTAGGTAAGGTAACTTTACTAGGGTACTCAATCTATACATGACTAATTGAAAACAAGGTACAACACTAGATAAAGAACAACTTGATCATTACCTTATACAAGTGTACAATGAAGCAGCTGCAAGGAATCCCCTTAAGGCTGTTAGAGAACAACTAAAAATTGATAGTCAGGTTAAATTCATTACTGATAGTCAGGTTAAATTCATTATTGGTAGTGAGGGTAAATTCATTATTGATAGTGAGGGTAAACCCGTTATTGATAGTCGGGTTAAATTCATTATTGATAGTGAGGGTAAACCCATTATTGGCAGTCAGGTTAAATTCACTATTGATAGTGAGGTTAAATTCATTATTGATAGTGAGATTATGTCCATTATTGGCAGTGAGGGTAAACCCATTATTGGTAGCCAGGATAAACCCATTATTGGTAGCCAGGTTAAATCCATTCTTCGTACTGAGATTATATTCATTATTGGTAGTCGGGTTAAACCCATTA
>CEST01048204.1_pt1 | contig 14194 bp, 13 predicted proteins | sample 326921 | NCBI WGS metagenome assembly CEST01 (sample SAMEA2621509, study PRJEB7988) | marine metagenome | biome: marine biome (ENVO:00000447); feature: surface water layer (ENVO:00002042); material: "saline water (ENVO:00002010), including plankton (ENVO:xxxxxxxx)" | depth 5 m
AAAGTTAGCGCATGAGGACTTAAGTCTATAAAAATTTCATCACCTCTTTCGTCGCCACTAGTATAATAATTAATTTCAATTTTTTTAATTTTACTCTTGATATTAATAAAATCTGAAATTGATCTTGCTAAAAATACCATAGGATAGACTACTATAATATTTCTGAATTTTTTATAAATTTTTTTTAAATATATTTTGTAATCTTTTTTAAAAATTCTTATTGATATAATTGGTTTCTCAATAATTAAAAGTTTAGGAGGGTTAACAATCAAATTTAAATAATCTTGGTGATAATTTGTATTATTGCATATTGATATTACATCAAAATTTTTCTTATTAATTTTTCTCTTTTCTACTGTCTTTGCTTTGTTAATCTTATTTTTTTTTAAAAAGTCTAATGTTTTGTTAGTGCTTCTACCTATAAAAAAAACTTTTGAAAAATTATATTCTTTTAAAAATTTATAATGAATTTGTGCAATTCTAGAAGAGCCTATAATTGCAAGGCTAAATTTATTCATGCATTTAGAACAAATTACTTTTTTTAACTTTAGTATTTACTGTATGTTCTTTTCTGTCACATCTACATCCAGTCTTTTCAAGTTTTTTACCCAAGTCATTAAAATATTTTCTAAAATCTGAAACGTCATAATTATAATATAAATCTTTAAAACTATTATCTTTCAAATTTCCTAAATCCACATCTTTAAAATTAGGTGCAGCTGATTGAGAGCAATGGTATAATTTACCATCAAATCCTACTGTTGGGTAAATAAACCTTGCTACACATGGTAGTGTTCTTGGTTTTCTAAAAAAATTATTTTCTTTATCAGCATCGACAAAGAGTATTTTACATTCTTCACTATCTTCATTTTGAACAATTTTTTTAAGTAATTCTGTATATTGATCACATTCATCTTGGGTTGGAACTGTATCTAAATTTGCTTCAACCTTACCTCTTGGTGGTTGAGCAAAAGTAAACCTTAATAAATTACACCCTGCTGATCTAAAATCATTGATAAAACTCAAAATTTCTTTTTCAGATGAGTTATATTTGTTAACAAGATAGGCTGCACTTACATCAATCTTTCTCTCATTTAGGTTCGCTTTACAAATATTTTTGGTATTTTCTAAACACCTATCATATAGAGGTGGACCAGCCTTCATTCCATGAACTTGGTTAAAAACATCATTACTACCTGCATCAATGCTTAAACTCATATAGCTACTATTTTTAACTTTGGGGCTATATAGGCATTCTAAAAAAAATTTCGATACTTTGATGGGCTTTGTGTTAAATCCAAATATAAGGTTATTATTTATTGCTGCTTCTAGCATCACATCGATATGTTTTGAATTTAAAGGATCGGTTGCCCATCCAGCAAAAATTACTTTTTTAACACCCATATCTGATACTTCATTGATAATTTCGACTAATCTTTCTCCTGATAATCTGTCACCATTATCCTCTGCAGAATCACCATAACAATAGGGACATGAAAGCCAACATATTTTCTTACTTTGAGATCCGGGTTGAAATTCAACTTGATGAGGTATGATAGTTTTTTTTATAATTTCTTCTTTTAATGTTTCTGGTGAGACAAAGTATTGATTAGAAAATTTATATTTATCAACCAAAGATATATTTTTTGGCGAAGAAGTATTTTTGATAATATTATTCATATTTAAAATTATATTTATATTTATAATAACTATTCTATTTTAAAAGACTTTTTAACTTAATAGTAGAGCCCCAAAAACTATTTGGTTCGTATTTTTTTAAGCTTTTACCTCCAAATTTGAGTTTAACTTTCCATTTAAATTTATTTTTCCAATATAAAACAAGATTTTTTATACTAATAGGCTTACCAGAACATACATTTATAATACCAATATTTTTCTTTAGAAAAGATAAATTGGTGATTATTTTTGCAAGTGTTACTACATGCATGTAATCTCTTAGTTGTTTACCCTCTGTAAGGTTAAAAAAACCCTTACTCTTCATGGCATCAAAATTTTTTAACTGCGTAAAAATTGATTTATTACGTTGGTTTGCTCCATATATATAAAAAATACGAACCCAAGTTAAATTGAATTTTTTTTTATTTTGTAGAGAAAGAAGATTTTCATATAGTTTCTTTTTTGCTTTACCGTAAAGAGTATTTGGTTTCATAATATGATTTTCTTTTACTTCTCCTAAGCAATCACCTAGTTCAAAACATGTTCCTAAAACAACTAGGTTTTTAGTGCCCAAGTAAATTAATTTTTTCAGGAATTTAATATTTTCAGGTAAGATTTTTTTAATATGGTCTGTAGAATTGTAGTTTTCAAGATTGCTCCATGCTGCATGTATAACTAAATCAAAACCAGTTAAGGATTCTTTTTTTAAATTATCATTTAAATCAATAATATTAATTTTGTTTTTACCAAAAACCTTAATATTTTTGTGTTTTGTTACAAATAAATTAATTTTTTTTTTTAACAAATATTTAAGTAGATTCTGTCCAATAAAACCAGAATGACCAGTTAATAAAACTTTCATTTTAATGAATCTTTATATTGGGAATTGCAGTTATAAATTTGGCTTTCCATTTTTTTGTATAAGATAATTGTTTAATAATTTCTTTCTTTAAATTCCATGGGACAATCAAAATATAATCAGGTTTATCTTTAATTAGAAACTTTTCATCTTTTACAATAATTTTACTTCCCGGTAAATATTTGCCAATTTTAAATGGATTCTTATCGACTATAAAACTTATATGTGTTGAATTTATACCCAAGAAATTAAAAAAAGTATTTCCTTTAGCGGCAGCTCCATAAGCACTTATTCTTTTTTTATTTTTTTTACATTCTATTAAGAAGCTTAAAAAGTCTTTTTTAACAATTTCAACTTTTTTTTGGAAATTTTTATAAACTTCTATTCTATCTAAACCAAACTTTTTTTCTTCATTTAATATTTTTTTAAATCTATCAGAAGTTTTTTTAGATAAATCAGATGAATGTTTTATAAAAATTCTAAGGCTACCACCATGTGTTGGTAGTTTTTCTGCGTCAAAAATTTTTAAATTATGTTTTAAAAAAATATTTTTTGCAGAGACTAAGGATAAGTAAGAATAATGTTCGTGGTAGATAGTATCAAATTGATTTTTTTTTATTATATTAAGTAAATGCTGAAACTCTATAGAAATAATACCTCTGGCTTTTAAAAGAATTTTTAAACCTGATATAAAATCGTTAATTTTTGGCACATGTGCCAGAACATTATTAGCAACTATTAAATCTGGATTAAAATTATTTTTTTTGAGATTTACAGCCAAATCTTTTCCAAAGAATTTTTTTATTACCTGTAATCCTTTATCCTCTGCAACTTTTGCGGTACTATTTGTAGGTTCTATACCTAAAGATTTATAGTTTTTTTTTGAAAGTATTTCCTGCAAAGTTCCGTCATTAGAAGCTATTTCAACTACAAATGAATTCTTATTTAAAAATAATTTATTTTCTAATGTACTTACAAATTTTTTAAGATGACTTATCCATGTTTTTGAAAATCCACTAAAATATACATAATCGTTATTAAATAATTCTCTTCTACTAGCAAAATCATGTGTCTGTACTAAGTAGCAACTTTGACAAAAAAATATTTTTAGTGGGTAAACTTTTTCTTTGTCGCTTTTTTTCTTTAAAAATGCATTTGAAGGGGGTGATCGACCTAAGTCCAAAAAGGAATTTTTAGAAAACTCTCCACAACCTCTGCAATTCATTTATATTCCCTTGAAATTTTTGTTTAAAAATTCTTTATTCATATCTTTTTTTGAAGCCAACTTAAGCTTCAATGGCCATTTAATATTAATCATTGTGTCAAAACAGTTTATAATTTTTGATTCACTTTTATCATGATAATCTGTATGAAAATAAATTAATTCACAATTGTTAGTTAATGTTTGATAGCCATGAGCAAAACCATGTGGCACATAAGCAGAAACATTTTTTTTTTCATCCAAAATACGAGAATACCATTTTAAAAAATTTTTTGAGTTCTTTCTTAAGTCTATAACTACATCAAACACTCTACCTTTAAGGCATGTAATTATCTTATCCTCAGTGGTTTTACCACTTTGGTAGTGCATCCCTCTAATAGTAGCCTTACTATAAGTGTAAGCTCTATTTATTTGAACAATATTTTTTTTTTTTATCAGACTATTAAATTCTTTTTGACAAAACAATCTTTCGAAAGAACCTCTATTATCATTTATAGGTTTTCTCGTAATTTTAATTGAGTGTTTATCTTTTTTTATAAAACTAAATTTTTTTTTCATTTAAAGCTTTAGTAAAATATTTAATTTGAGAAATAGTTAATTTTCTTAAATTCTTTTTTTTCAGAAAAGCTTGATGCCATTCATTAATTAAATTTAATGTTTGTTTTAAATTCAAAATTTTTTTCCATTTTAGAAATTTCACACTTTTTGAACTATCTAAATAAAGATACTTAGCTTCTGAAAAATTCTTTAATTTTGAAGTACTAATTTTTGATTTAGAATTTGTTAATTTTTTAAGTTTTTTTGCTAGATCATAAACATTTGTATTATTTTCTTTTTTCGGACCAAAGTTCCACGCTTTCGAAAAATTTACACCCTTTTTTGAGTAAAGTTTTTCTGCTAATAACAAGTAGCCATATAACGGTTCAAGGACATGCTGCCACGGCCTTATTGACTTTGGGTATCTAATTAATAATTCTTTATTTTGTGAAAAACAACGCAAACAATCAGGTACAATTCTATCTAATGTCCAATCACCTCCTCCGATTACGTTACCAGATCTTGCACTTCCAATGTTTATTTTTAAATTTTTTAAAAATGAACTCCTATAAGCATTTACTAAAATTTCTGAACACGCTTTACTAGCGCTATAAATATCTGTACCACCAAGCGGAGATTCTTCCTTAAAATTAATTTTCTTTTCTTTGTTCTCATAAACCTTATCTGTTGCGACCATAACAACAGACTTAATTTTACTTTTTTTGCCTTTTAAAATTTCAAGTAAATTTACACTTCCTAAAATATTGGTTTCTATAGTTTCGTAGGTATTTTTATAAGAATACCTCACACTTGGTTGAGCTGCTAAATGAAATAATATAGTGGATTTTGAGTCAAGTACTGCTTTCTTTAAATCAGATAAATTAGTGACATTTTTTATATAACTTTTATCTATATAGCTACTCAAGTTAGTTAATTGAAAAAGACTTGGATTCGTGTTTGGTTTAAGAGAATAACCAGTAACATGTGCACCTAGTAATTTTAACCATATAGAAAGCCAACTACCTTTAAAGCCTGTATGACCCGTTATGAATACTCTTTTATTTTTCCAGAAATTTTTTTTAAACATTAAAGAATTTATTTTTTAACTTAGATATGTACATTGAAATATTATTTTTTTTATCCAGTTTATTCGCTACATTTATTTCTTTGGGATTGTCCATTGCATACCAGAAACCATTTATTTGGCTATAGGAACTTTTCTTTTTCTTAAGTATTTTTGGGTAAAAACTCATTTCAAAATTAAAAAAAGATTTATAATTTACACTTTCGAGAATTTTTTTATTTATTAAAGCCATACCAGTAAATATTGCTCCTTTATATCTGTTATCATTAATACTCAACGCATCATATACCATGTCCCTTTCAAAGTTGATAGGTTTGCCATCTTTAATAATAACAACTCCAAATGGTGAGATAACTTTACAGGTCATTAAAGTTAGTTGTAAATTTGATTTAATGTGATTCTTAATAATTTTCGATAAATTGAAATCAAAAATTGCGTCTCCGTTAAGTAGTAAAAAGTTATCAGAAATAATTTTAGGTGAAACTTTAAAAATTCTATTTGCAATTGTTGTATTCTTTCCAGTATCAATAATATCAATAAGTAATTTCTGCTTGTTTTCTTTTTCAAATTTTTTTATAAACTTTTTTATTAAATTACCTTTATGACCAATGGGTAAGATAAAATGATTTATTTTATTTTTTAATAAAACATTAATAATATACCATAAAATTGGTTTATTTTGAACATTGACAAGTGTTTTAGGAATTTTTTTCCCAATCTCACCTAATCTTGTTCCGTTACCGCCACAAAGAATAATTGCAGTTTTAATTTTTGAAGTATTCACTTTAAATTTTTTTCATTAAAACCAGTACATAAATTTACCAATGATAATCACCTTATATTTGTTTTTAATAAATTACTAACTAACTTACTTGTATTATAATCTGCACCACCCGTCACAAGTATAGAATATTTTATATCCATGATCTTATCTTTGCATAAATTATAGCTAAATTTTCGTAAACTATAACTCTAAGGTCATTTAAGGTGTATTTAAATTTAAATTTTTTATAAACCTTATCATTAAGATTTTTAGCTAAAAGATAATTTTCTGGTTTTTCAAGGATCTTTTCTTTGATTAATTTTACACGATTTGAGTGAAGATAGTCAGTAATTACAAGGACTTTTTCAATAGAATTTGCATCAAAGTATTCTCTAGAATAAACTATATTTTCTTTCGTATTTTCAAAATATTTTTCTGTAATTTTAACTATATCAGCACTAATACCTTCATTTATTAATAGGCCTTTTAAAACTTTATCCTCTTGCATATTTGACCACCTACCAATTATTAAAATTTTTTTAGGCTTAAATTCATGGTAATACTTTTTGATCTCTTCAAATCTAAATAAATATTTTCCATTATAATATCTTGGGTCACCGTGGCCCGTCATAACAAAAAAGCCTTCTATCTTCTCATTCTTTAAATTGTCATAATAATGTACATTGTTGAATAAGATTGAAGGAGCCCCACTATAGAAAATAAAAAGATATATGAGTACAGAAGCTGTTAAAAATCTTTTTAAAGAGTAATAAAAAAATTTATTAAATAAATTAATTTTTTGATCACCTTTATCAAAAAATAAATCTTTTTTATTATTAATATTTATGTTTAAATTACTTTGGATAGATACTTTTTTAAAAATATTAGGCCAATCATATTTTTTTACTATATTTTTAAAGTTATTTTTTTTCTTATTTAGTGAAAGATGAATATTTTTTAAAAAATATTCATGGTTTTTAGATACTGATATTATATTATTATTTTTTCTATTATAATTTTTTATTTCATTTAAGTTAGTTGTTACTACTGACAAGTTTGAAGCAATATACTCATTTAATTTTGCAGGGTTCATACTGTCTGTAAATGAATTTTTTATATAAGGTATTATACCCACATCAAATTTACTTAGTATATAAGGGATATTTTTATGATCTTGTTTACCAAGTAAAACAATATTTTCTGATATGTTTTTTAATTCTTGCATATCAGAGTCCACGGGACCAACCATAACTATAGAGCAGTTTGGAAACTCATAACATATCTTTTTAATCAAGCTTTTATCAATTACATTTCTGATTTGTCCCAAAAATCCAATAATAGGTTTGCCAATTTTAGAAATTTCTTTTTTTAATTCATTATTATAACAAAATGGATTGTTAAATTTTTTTAAATCTACGCCTCCAGGGAAAAAATAATAATTTTTATTTAATTTTTTAACTTTTTTCAATAAATCATTTGACGAGCAAAAAACATTATCAGAATTAGCTATCATTATTTTTTCATAAGATTTTAATTTACTTGCTTCTTTTGATGAGCTTGACATTAAATCTACATATAAAAAGTTTAAATTATCAGATTGTAGATTTTTTAATACCTCAACAACTACTGGTGTTGCTGAAAATGAAAAAATAGAATGTATTGTAAATTTATTAAATGATAACCACTTTTGAAGTTTATTAAAAAAAAAATAAAAATTAATTTTTAAAAAAAATTTATTATATGGTAGCGGAATAGTAAAAGGTGATAAAATAAAAAGATTTTCATTTATTTTTCTAAAACCAAATAAATACTTTATAATGTTTTTAATTCTAGAAATAATTCGCTTAGTATCTTTTATTTTTGCTTTTCGAACGCCAGTATTCTCCACAAAGAGTACATTATAATTTTTACTTAGATAAAATGCCAATTCTTGGTGCCATTGCCATTGCGTATCCCAATCAATAGAAGAAAATATTATAATATTTTTTTTCATTAACTAAGATAGTTAATCATTATATGTAATTAAGCAATTTATTATTTATCCAAATAATTTTTTATATAATATTACTCTAGTTAATTTATAGTAATTTATGAAAAAATTTAAAAACTTTTTAAGAAATATTCAAATTATATTAAACAATATAGGTATTGATCTTTTAAAATTAAAAAAAATTATTTATATATCAAAATATATTAATGATTATTTAATTTTTAAAAAATTAAAAGGTAGAATTGATTTTTTCTTACCTATACTTGGTGAGCACAAAGAAAATAATTCTAATTTTGACAAACATTATTTTTATCAAGAAACTACTGTTTCTTCTTATATTTTTAATGATAATCCAAATAAACACGTAGATGTAGGCTCAAGATTAAGTGGATTTATAGGCAACGTTGCATCTTATAGAAAAATTGAATTTTTTGATTTAAGACCAGCAAATATTAATCATAATAATATTGTTTTTAAAAATCTAGATTTATTAAACTTGAATGATGAATATTCAAATTATACTGATAGTTTATCGTGTTTGTATGTGCTTGAACATATTGGATTAGGAAGATATGGAGATAGAGTCAATCCTAGTGGTTCTAAAATTGGTTATGATAATTTAATTAAAATGTTAAAGAGCAAAGGCAAATTATATATTGCAATTCCAATTGCAAATAAATCAAAAACTTATTTTAATGCTCACAAAGTGTTTGAGCCTTCAGAAATTATAAACTGGAATACAAATGTAACGTTGGATAAATTTGACTATGTAGATGATAATGGTAAATATCATAATAACAAAAGTTTAAATGACTCAGAATTACATAACTTAAATTATGGCTGTGGTATTTATACTTTTATAAAAAATTAATAATTTTAATAAGTAAAAATAAAGATATATTTGTAGAAATTATGCTTAAAAAAAATTATTGGGAACAGTTTAAAAAAAGCCATAAAGATAAATGGCACTTCAATGCAAAAAATAAAAAGTCAAAAGATTTTTTATTAATTAAAAATGTCAAATTTAATTATAAGAAACTACTAAATAAAATTAAAAATATTGAAAAAAAAATTAAAACAAAATCTGTTGTTAGTAGTGATACTGCTTTTAAAAATGAAAAATTAAACTCAAGAATCGAAGCTTTTAGAGATTGGGGATATAAAAAAGAACAAACTGAATTTACACAAATTTTTTCATCAGATTTTCCTAAATTATTTGAACATTTTATTAAAATTTCAAAACTTAGTAACGCAAGTGCTAGTATTGTAAAGCAATACCCAGGTAATATTTTACCTTGGCACTACGATACACATGTAACTTTTAAAGATTTAATAAAAAAAAATAAAAAATTTAAAAATAAAAAAATTATTAGATATATGGTATTTTTAACTGACTGGAGTTGGGGGCATTACTTTGGGATTGGAAACAATGTAATTCATCAATGGAAAGCTGGAGACATGATTACCTGGCAACCATATATGCATCATTGTGGCTCAAACTCAGGTATGACTCCAAAAATTACTTTAAATATAACTGGATTTATTGAGAACAACTCTATTCATTTAAAAAAATTATAAAAAAATCATTCTTTCAAAAGTTTTTTTTTTATTTAACTTTTTGTCACCTGACCATTTTTTTGGTGCAATCGAAATTAAATTATTCTTTGATATATATGAAGATAACAAACTAAATGTGCTATTTGCAATTATAGAATATTTGTAAACTCCAAATAAGGAAAATTCATCTATATCTGAAAATTTGTAGTCTTTCATATATTCATGTTTATAATTATTTAATAAGTTAGACATAATTTTTTTAGCAAAAATTATGTCATTTGTATAAATATGAAAAGTAGGATTTTTTATTTTTCTTATAAAAAAATTAATTGAATCAATATAATATTTACTTTCAAGAGTGTTGTGAGACTTTACCCACTTATAATCCCCTCCCCTAATATGCAGACAAATTGTTTTATCATTTATTTTTGAATTAATAAATTTTTGAATATTCTTATTTTTTAAAACATCTTTCACCAAATTCTGATTAATAAATTTTTTTAAATCTTTTAAATACTTTAGGTTGTGCCAATAGCCATAATAAAAAGATTTAGTTAGAAGTTGATATTTTTTATTATTTTGAGAATACTCATAAATAAATTTATCTACCTTTTTATTAAAAAAAATATTATTTATTGATGAAAATAAATAATCAAGTTTTATAAAACTAAGAAATCTAATATAAGACAAGTATCTAAAATTAATTTTTAAGAGATTTTTTTTAATTTGAAATTTTTTTTTTGTAATACTTTTTAATCTAAAACTTAATTTATTATAATTTAAAGAACTTTGATAATATGATAGGTCAACATAAACCTCACATTTTAATTTATTTTTTAAGTAATTGGCAAAACTAAATTGAAATATTTGATCACCAATTCCTCCAAAAAATGAGATTAGTACATATTTCTTTGTCATCTTTTTAAAAATATTAATAGTTAGATTTAAAATTATAGTTTTTTTTCACCATTTTTATCTATGACATGAAGGTAAGGCATTGGTATTAGTATTGAACCACCCTTATCTAAATAATCTTTTTCTCTTAATAGTATCTCTTTCTTAAAATACCAAGGTAATAGAAGCATACATGATGGATTTAAATCTCTAGCTTTTTCTTCTGATATCAGCTCTATATCACTACCTAATGTCTTTAATCCAACTTTCATATTTTGTTTTTCACTTATATAAGGAAGCATTTTTTTATCTATCCCAAAAAATTGAAGTAAAACATTTCCTTTTGTTGAGGCTCCTAAACCAATAACTAATCTATTATTTTTAATTTCGTTTTTAATATATTCTGATACTTTTTTTCCTAAACTACACATTTCAACAAAAAAATTTTTATAAGTTTCTGGTGACGATAAGTTCATTTTTTCCTCAAGTAAAATTAATTCAAGTAATTCTTTGCTCTTATGATTATTTTTTTTTTTATGCTTTATAAAAACTATCACACTGCCTCCATTTACATCATTTGTTTCAGCATGAACAATATCAAGGTCATGTTTTTTCAATAAATAATTAAGAGATTGCAAGCTATAATATTCTAAATGTTCATGACAAATATCATAAAAATTAATATTTTTTAACATACTAATTAAATAACTTAGCTGAATACACCAGACTCCATCATCGTCTAGATTTTCCTTAATTGACTGCACAAATAAATTGGGATTATTTAAATCATAAAACATTGCACAAGAAGTAAAAATTTTTACTTTTCTGTTACCTAGATTTTGGCTAAATTTTTCTGAAGGAAAAAAATCATTAATTATTTCAATAGTTTTATCTACATCAGACCAATCAATATTTGTTGCCGGCTCTACTGCAATTCTTTTTAAGTCTTTTGGAAAATAAGACAACATTGAGCAGTCGTTTGCCCCAATATCAACTACAATTTCATTTGTACTCAAAGAAACAAAAGCTTGGGCTTTATCTACAACTTTTTTTAGATCTTTAAGCATTGTTGAGTTTGTAGCTGATCTATAAAAATAATCTTTATAAAGGAGATCTGGATTCGTTGTTTCTCTTAATTGTACTAAGGAACATTCTTTATTAGTACAAATACACAGGGTAAGAGGCACCTTAATTTCAGAAAGATTATTTTTATAATTTGACTGAACAAAAGTTGGTGATAGAAATTGAGGCTCTAATTCAATAACATTATTGAGTTCACTTGAGCAAACTCTGCAATTAATAGTAGAAAAATAAAATTCCTTGTTCATAATTGGTAAAGAAATTTTTACTACCATACTTGCTTGATTAAAACAATAACATGATATAATTCTTATAAATTAATTGCTTTAAAAAGCTGGTATTTATGAAATATTTCAAACCACATTTTACTGAAAACTCAAGTGATAAACTTACAAAAAATGCTTTGCCTATACCACACAAGGAAATAGTAGAATTTTGGAATAATCTTAATGTAAATCCTTATGACTCAATTTTTGATTATGAGGCACTTGAAAGATATACAGAAAAATTTTTAAAATGGATTCAAGCTTCAAAAAGAAACAAATTTACTAATCTTGATTTATTTAAATGTAAAACTTTTACTCATGGAACTACAGAAACATTTAATAATTTTTTTTCTAAGTACCACAAAAAAAGATTTAGATGTTTTCGTGGTGAATATATGTTCCACAGACTAAATTGGAGAAATAATGGTTTTAACTGGAAACATATAGAAGACGGCGATATAGAAGAGGGTGATGCTGTTATTATGAGCCTTCCTTATAGTGACTCAGGTATAGAGCACCCAGATACTAAAAAAATAATTAAAAAGTGTGATGAACTTAATGTTCCAGTTTGTATAGATTGTGCATACATGGTGATAGCAAAAGATATAACTTTTGACTTTAGCAACAAATCTATAGATTGTATCACATTCTCACTAAGTAAAGGTTTTTGGGGTATTGACAAACTAAGGTGTGGAATAAGGTTTCAAAAAAAAGATGAAGATGATCCAATCAATATATACAATAAATGGAGCTGTGTTAGCATGTATTCATTAGCAGTAGCTGAAAAACTTTTTACTAAATTTGAATTTGACTATAATTGGAATAAGTTTGAGAAAAAATATAATAATATTTGCAATGAAAATAACTTAGAAAAAACAAATTGTATTTTATTTGGTTTGGGTGGTAAAAAATTTTCAGAATTTAATAGAGGTGCAGATGTAAATAGAGTTTGCATATCAAATGCACTTGGTGACATCAATGAGTAATACACAGGAAATAAAAAAAATTTTACTTACCGGTGGATCAGGGATGGTAGGAAAAAATATTTTAGAACACCCAAATATCAATAAATGGGAAATAGTTGCACCAACAAGAAGTGAGCTAAATTTAAATGACTATTCTGCAATAGAAAAACTAATTATAAGATTCAAACCAGATATTATAATACATGCTGCCGGATACTGTGGAGGAATTCATACTTCTGTTGCTGAACCAGTAGATTTTCTAGTTCAAAATATCGAAATTGGAAAAAATATTATTCTTGCTGCAAGAAATATGAATGTTAAAAAATTTATAAACTTAGCAAGCTCATGTATGTACCCAAGAAATGCTAAAAATCCTTTAAGTGAAGACTTAATATTAAAAGGTGAGCTAGAACCAACAAATGAAGGTTATGCATTAGCAAAAATTTTTTCAACTAGATTATGTCAATACATCAATACAGAAAGAGTTGATTTAAATTATAAAACAATAATTCCTTGTAACTTATATGGCCCTAATGATAAATTTGACCCTAAAAAATCACATGCAATACCATCTATAATCCACAAAATTTATAATGCAAAAAAAAACTATGAGAATGATATTTCGATATGGGGAAATGGTTTGGCTCGTAGAGAGTTTATGTATGTGGGAGATTTGGCTGACTTTGTAATAGAATGTATAAAAAGATTTAATGACATGCCTGAGATAATTAATTCTGGTTTAGGCAAAGATTACTCCATTAATGAATACTATAAAATAATAGCCAAAGAATTAAACTGGCAAGGGAATTTCTCTCATGATCTTTCAAAACCAGTAGGAATGAAGCAAAAAATGGTTTGTACTAATTTATTATATAAATTTGGATGGAAACATAAAACATCTATTGAAGAAGGTATAAAATTAACTGTAAAATTCTATAACAATATGATTGATAAAAATGGAAAAGTCTTAAGATGAAATATTTAAATAAAAAATTATAATTATAACTTCTTATTCTTACTAAATATTAAGATCATCTTGTTATTAACTAATATTTAATTAATTTTATATAATACAAATAATGATAGAATTCATATATATGTATTGTTTTTAAACATTTTAAAAAAAATTCACCAGTTAATTTAGATCAATACAACCAGCCACCCCTGACCTTACGCAGTCAATAGACTGTGAACTCACTTGAGATTTTATGCATTGATTTATTTGATCTTTTAAACTAAAAATCAGACACTAAATAATAAGCCCTTGTAGCTCAGCTGGTAGAGCAATTGATTTGTAATC
>CEST01053342.1_pt1 | contig 14151 bp, 6 predicted proteins | sample 326921 | NCBI WGS metagenome assembly CEST01 (sample SAMEA2621509, study PRJEB7988) | marine metagenome | biome: marine biome (ENVO:00000447); feature: surface water layer (ENVO:00002042); material: "saline water (ENVO:00002010), including plankton (ENVO:xxxxxxxx)" | depth 5 m
ATTATACTTGGTTGGAAGAGTAGCACCCGGAGCAACTACGATATTTACATCAAAACTGTCTGTGGCAAAACAGGTTGTTGTATCATTACTTTCAACACGAACAAATATGGTTTCACCCGGAGCAACAACAGCATAAATTGATGGCAGAGGATTTACATCTGTATTTGCGTCTTCAATAGTGTTGTGATAAGTAACTGTAAAGAAAATTGGATCTTGAACTCCTAAAGCCTCAGTGTCTTTTAAATCTGGGAGGTTAATGGTAAGTGATCCGTCACCATCCAAATCACAGAAGCCTATGTCTGTCATTGGGCCAGAAGCAACAGGAGCAAAATTCAAGAAGAAAGACTCTACATCAAAACAGGTTTGTGTAAGATTCTCAATACGAACAAATATTTGTTCAAGTGTGCCAGTTATAAGGTAAGCAGTTGGAGTTAAAATTGGCAAAGCACCAACGGTTGCATCTGCAAGAGTATTATGATAACTTATTGCAAAATCTAAAGGGTTTTGAGCACCCAAAACAACAATATCATTTACAGATAAATCAAATATACCTGTATTTACGCCATCATCACATTGAAATAAATCATTGGGAGAATCTGCTAAGGGCTGCAAATTGTATGTTACTTCTACTTCATCTAAGGCTACACATGCTAAATCAATAGGATTAAAGACCTCAACACTATAAATACCAGAGTTTGGAGAGGAAACCGTGAAGGTGTTATCACCAATAGTACTTGGCCCTTGAGATACTGCATTATAAAACCACTGGTAAGAAAGTCCTGGAGCACCACCGGTATTTGCAGTTAAAATAATATCATCTGTAGTACATGTATCTTGATCATCACCTAAGGTAACACTAACGGGGAAAAAATTGATAAAAAATGATGCTGTATCAGAACACGTATTTAAGCTAACAACACTAATATCGTCAATAACCAAATCATTTCCGCAGGCACCAAAAATATCATTTAGTAACACAATTTGAACCGTAGTGTTTGCTCCACTATTAAAATTAAGTCCGTAGGTATTCCAATCTGGATCAGGACCATTTGGAACAATACCTGTTGTACCTGAAGCTATGACTGTTCCTGTAGGATCTTGGATTTGAAAGGTAAGTCTTGAATCCACACCTGTTCCTGGGCATAAATTAGAGTCTGTGTCATACATAGTAGACATTGAAAAATCAAAGATATGATCTGTGTTAAGCGGAACTGTTACATCTCTTCTATATAATTCTGTTTGGCTAGTGTCATCAAAAGTATCAAAGAAAATCATTCTACCATCTGTATCACCAGTGGTATTGTCTTCCATCCCTTGATGCCATCCAGCATTTAAACCCGTTGAAGTATTTGTAACCGCATATTGGTTAGGATTTAAATTTCCCGCTGCACTAAACACTAAGTTTGTATACGGGTGAGTTACCCTACCAAGACCTGTACCAAAGTCTTCTAAAAGGGCTTCTGTTTGATCTTCTCTCTCTAAACGTACAAATATCTCTTCAACTGCTCCCGTTATTGGGTAGGTGGTCGAATTTATAATGGGAGCCGCTCCACTTCCAGCATCCAAGGCTGAGTTGTGATAACTAATCTCAAAATCTGTCGGGTTTTGAGTACCCAAAACCACAGCATCATTTACAGTTAAATCAAAAAGACCAGTATTAATACCATTATCACATTGAAATAGGTCATCTGGTTGGTTGGCTAGAGGTGGATCGGTATAAGTTACCTCTACTTGATCTGTAACAATACAGCTTGCATCTAAGGCGTTGAAGACCTCAACACTATATGTTCCTGAGTTTGGTGCAGCAACTGCAAAGGTATCATCACCAATGGTACTTGGGCCTTGAGATACAGCGTTGTAAAACCACTGGTAAGACAATCCAACAACGCCAGCAGTATCTGCGGTGATTAGAATATCCTCTGTAGAGCACGTCTCTATATCTTCTCCTAAGACTACACTAACGAGGAAAAAGTTAATAAAAAAGGACTCTGTGGCAAAACAAGCGCCAGGCGCATCTTCTATCCTAACAAATATCTCCTCTACAGCGCCCGTAATTAAGTATGTTGTAGGGTTAAGAATTGGAGCTGCTCCACTTCCTGCGTCAAATAAAGTGTTATGATACGTAATGCTAAAATCTATAGGTATTTGAGTACCTAAAATAATTGGATTATTAACAGTTAAATCAAAAACACCTGTATTAACACCATTATCGCACTGAAATAAATCATTAGGGACATTAGCTATAGGTTGATCGTTGTAGGTAACCTCTGTTTGGTCTGTAACAAAACATGTTGGATCAAAAGTGTTAAATACTTCTACAGCATAGGTCCCAGAATTAGGAAAAACAACTGTAAATGTATCCTCTCCAATAGTACTAGGACCTTGAGATATAGCGTTGTAAAACCACTGGTAAGACAATCCAAGAACCCCGGCAGTATCTGCGGTGAGTATAATATCATCTGTAGTACAGGTTTGTTGATCTTCATCAAGAGCTACACTAATAGGGAAAAAGTTAATAAAAAAGGACTCTGTGGCAAAACAAGTGCCAGCCGCATCTTCTATTCTAACAAATATCTCCTCTACAGCGCCCGTAATTAGGTATGCTGTAGAATTAAGTATTGGAGCCGCTCCACTTCCTGCGTCAAATTGACTATTATGATACGTAATACTAAAATCTATAGGTATTTGAGTGCCTAAAATAATTGGATCATTAACAGTTAAATCAAAAACACCTGTATTAACACCATTATCGCACTGAAATAAATCATCAGGGGCATTGGCGATAGGTTGGGTATTAAAAGAGATTAAGATTTCATCTGAGAGAACACAAGTAATATCTGCAGGGTCAAACACCTCTACGGTATAGGTGCCTGAATTGGGAGAATTGGCAGTAAACTGGTTATCCCCAACAGTACTTGGTCCTTGAGATACTGCATTAAAAAACCACTGGTAAGACAAGCCGCTTGTACCAGCTGTATCTGCAGTAAGAACAATACCATCTGTAGTACAGGTTTGTTGATCTTCACCTAAATCAAGAGAAAAAGGATTTGAAGTTGTAATCACTACATCATCGGTAGCTATTGTTATCTCACCATCACAATTAAGATAAGTAGCGCGGGCTGTATAGGTTTGTGTTCCAGAAGGGCAAACATTAATTGTTGGCGTATCACCTATAACTGTTCCTGAAGCATCTAGCCACTCAAAAGCAACGTTTGAAGGACCATTTGGAGTAAAACGCCAGGCTTCAGAGTTTGCAGACCAATCTCCTGTGTTACGCCCTGGAGGGGTATACCCTAGATTACCTGCCTGGTTTTGAATTCCAATAACAGCATTACCGTCATTCCAGCTACAACCAGAAGGTCTATCCAAAACGTAAACTTCTACCACATTGGTGGTTTCATAAATAACCATTTGCGAGGTTAAACGTTGGGTATCACATGCGTAATAAAATATGTTTGGCATACTAACTACCATGGTACGACATGGAGCTTCTCCTAAAACTTGATAATTAATATCTGAGGTTGGTGGGCTAGGCGCTGGGTTTACATCCATGTAAACACCAAAAATGGTATTTCTAAATAATTGCGGGCTAGGTATAGATGCGTTAAATTGCCATTCACAACCACTGCCTGGGGTGTTTGAATTTAAATCAAAGGAAATCACACCATTAGATCCAATAACAATTTGGTCATAGGTGCCCCCAAAAAAACAAAAATTAAAAGGTAAATCAATTCCTGGTGACCAAACATCATCTGTATCTACAGATACAGTTGTACCACCTATATAAGGAAAAGGTGCATACGGTATAGAGCTCACATCATAGCTTGTAGTTTCTCCTGTCTCAAGATAAGTGGCGCTTATGTCTACACAACCTCCACTAGAGCAATTTACGTTTGCATCTTCACCAGCATCAACATTAGGGCAACCAGGGCCTTGGGAGAACACAGCAGTAAACGGAAGCAATAAAAAAGCCCCAAGTAATAGTAAGTTAATAGATTTTATATTTTTCATAGCATATAAATAATGGACGAAAATTAAGAAAATTTTATGAAATTATTACTATTTAACACCACAAAATAATGAAGAAGAATCTCTAGATTCCATATTGGTATTTTATTATCTTTGTGAACCTATTTAAGACATAGAAATCAAAAGAAATGGAAATAAAAAACAAGGTTCAAGTTTCAGAAGAAAATCATTTGGACCACCACAGCGCAAGTCAAGAAACTCCATTAAAAGCAGATGCTTTTGACATGTCTGATACAGATAAAATTGAGCGCATTACAAAAGATGTAGAGCGCATCATGAACACTTTAGGCCTGGACCTAACTGATGATTCTCTAGAAGGCACACCAAAACGAGTTGCCAAAATGTTTGTTAATGAGATTTTTGGGGGTTTGCATCCAGATAGAAAACCAAAAGCATCAACCTTTGAAAACAAATACAAGTACAATGAAATGCTTGTGGAAAAAAACATCACCCTCTACTCTACTTGCGAGCATCATTTACTACCCATTGTTGGAAAAGCACACATTGCATATATATCAAACGGAACCGTTGTTGGACTCAGCAAAATGAATCGTATTGTTGACTATTTTGCTAAGAGACCACAAGTGCAAGAACGCCTTACAATGCAAATTGTAAAAGAACTTCAAGATGTTTTAGGCACACAGGATGTTGCCTGCGTTATAGATGCAAAACACTTATGCGTTAACTCTAGAGGAATTCGTGATGTAGATAGTAGTACCGTAACTAGTGAATTTGGTGGTGCCTTTAAAAACGTAAATACCAAAAGAGAGTTTTTAGATTATATTAAATTTGACACTTCTTTTTAGTAGCTTTATACTTTCTGAAATAGTATATCTCAAAACATATAAAAAGAGATGTGTACTTTATTAAATTAATGTAATCTGTAAACCAGCAACATAACCATGGAACTACACAACACACAATCACTTTTTATTTACAACTCTATTTCAAAAAAGAAAGAAAAGTTTAACCCAATTAACAAAGGTGCTGTAGGTATGTATGTATGTGGCCCAACGGTATACAGCAATGTACACATGGGGAATTGCAGAACATTCCTGTCTTTTGATTTAGTGTTTCGGTATTTAAAACACCTAGACTATAAAGTGCGCTATGTTAGAAACATTACAGATGCTGGACACCTAGAAAATGACGGAGAAAGTGGCCAGGACCCAATAGCAAAAAAAGCAAGGCAAGAAAACATAGAACCCATGGAAGTAGTACAGAAATACACTGTAGATTTCCACCAAACAATGTCAAGATTTAATGCATTGCCTCCAAGTATAGAGCCAACTGCTACTGGACATATTATAGAGCAAATTCAAATCATTGAAAACATCATAAAAGAAGGATATGGGTATAAGGTAAACGGCTCTGTATATTTTGATGTCAATACATTTAATAAAGACCACCAATACGGTAAATTAAGTGGGCGTAAACTGGAAGACATGATTACCAATACTAGAGAATTGGCCGCACAGTCTGAAAAGAAAAATCCACAAGATTTTGCACTTTGGAAAAAAGCATCTCCTGAGCACATTATGCGCTGGCCATCGCCGTGGAGTGATGGGTTTCCTGGCTGGCACCTTGAGTGTACTGCCATGAGCACGAAATACCTAGGGCAACAATTTGATATTCACGGAGGTGGTATGGATTTAAAATTTCCACATCATGAATGTGAAATAGCACAAGCAGAAGCCGTTAATAAAAAATCTCCTGTAAACTACTGGATGCACGCCAACATGCTTACCTTAAACGGTAAAAAAATGGCCAAATCTACAGGGAACAACATCCTACCTGATGAGTTGTTTTCTGGAGAAAACACTGTACTAAGTAAAGCATTTACTCCTGGGGTAGCTAAGTTTTTTATGTATCAAGCACAGTATAGAAGTATTTTAGACTTTAGTAATGAGGCTTTGGTTGCAAGTGAAAAAGGGTATAACAAGTTGATGGATGCTTACAGAAATATTTCAAGTATCACAACCGCAGATAGCTCTAGCAATGATATTTCTTCCTGGAAACAATCGTGTTATGACGCCATGAACGATGACTTTAATAGCCCTATCTTGATTGCTCAGCTATTTGAAGCTGTAAAATACATCAATACCTTAAAAGAAGGGAAAACAAGTATTACAAAAGAAGACCTAGATCTTTTACAACAAACAATGCAGGCATTTATATTTGATGTCTTAGGACTAACAGATATAACCACTGAAGCTTCTGGAACTAATGATACGCTATGTGGGGCCGTAGAGCTGCTAATTGAATTACGTGACCAAGCACGTGCCAACAAAGATTTTGCAACCAGCGATAAAATTCGTAATGATTTGCAAGAAGTAGGTATTCAATTAAAAGATGGTAAAGATGGAACTTCATTTTCTTTAAACTAAGTGTTTTCTGAAAATGATAGTATTTAAGAAAACACTTACACACACAAAACTTTGGTCAAACAAATTTTAATAACGCCTTTTGTTTTTATTATTCGCATATACCAGCGATTTTTATCTCCTTTGTTTCCAGCTACATGTAGATATACTCCTACTTGTTCCTATTATGCATTAGAGGCACTAAAAAACCATGGAATATTAAAAGGGAGTTGGCTCGCTTTAAAAAGAATTGCGAGTTGTGCCCCTTGGGGCGGTCATGGTCACAATCCTGTACCACCAAAAAAATAGAAAAACATAGCATTTTAAAATCAATTCTAGAATAGTATATTTACTCAATAACAAAATAAACGTTTATGCACACTCTTACAATGGTCTGGAATCCAACAGACGGAATTGACCTTGGGTTTTTTAAAATTCAATTTTATAGTTTAATGTTTGTAGCTGCCTTCTCTCTAGGCTGGTTTTTAATCAAGAAAATTTTTAAAAACGAACAAGAGAGTGACAAAAACTTAGACAGTCTTTTTATTTACATGGTCTTGGCTATCTTGATAGGTGCACGCGTAGGTCATGTTCTATTTTACCAAAGTGAACTTGTTTTTCAAGATCCTTTATCTATTATCTTACCCTTTAGGTTTGTTCCAGAAATAGAGTACACAGGTTTTAGAGGCCTAGCAAGTCATGGTGCAGCAATAGCAGTTATTGTTGCCATGTATTTTTACAGCAAAAAAGTAATAAAAAAACCAATGCTATGGATACTCGATCGTGTGGTAATACCTGTGGCTAGTGGTGCTATTTTTGTGAGAATTGGTAATTTTATTAATTCAGAAATTATAGGAAAAGCATCTGGTGATTTCTCTCTTGGTGTTCAATTCCTAAAAGATAGTATTGGAGAAAGACAAGCAGTAGCAATAACAGGTATAAAAGCACCAAACAAAGCATATAATGCCATAGTAAACGACCCTGCTTTTTCTGAAATATTAGCAGCGGTACCATTTAGGCATCCTGCACAATTATATGAATCTTTTGGCTATATTTTTGTGTTTTTAACACTGTTATATTTTTACTGGAAAACAGACAAAAGCGAACAACTAGGTTTCTTGTTCGGGCTCTTTTTAGTGCTTTTATGGACCGTACGCTTCTTTGTAGAATTTGTAAAAGAAGCACAAGTAGCAGAACGCGGAGAGTGGTTTTTAAACACCGGGCAATGGCTAAGCATCCCTTTTGTATTGATCGGTATTTATTTCATGGTACAATCGTACAAAAACAAGTATAACAATGCCCCATTAACTTAGGATATCCTTGCGGGTTTTAAATCTTACACTTTTCTCTGTAAGCCTTACAGAAAACACAAAAGTACTTACCTAAAAAATTAGCGTAGAAAATGATGATATACAATGTGTTTTTAAACAAAAGACTAGTGAGGCTATAAAAATATTCACTATACAGACTACCACTAAGTGACTGTCAACCTAAAAGGGGTTTATTTCCCCAGCAAACAACTTGCAGTAGATAGCATGATGCTATTTTTGATCAGCAACAGCCGCGCCCCCTTTACATAAAAAAGAAATACCTAAAAACATTGGATTGGTAAATACCTCACAAAAATGTGAGTCAATACACTATAAAATATATAACAACAAAAATGCCTTCTGGAAATCCAGAAGGCATTTTTTTATACTATTCTAAAGAAGTATACTAAGCTTCTACTTCTTCTTTTTTAACCTCTAACAAGTCATTTGCTTTTTTCTTGACTGTATCATACATTACTGGTGTAGCAATAAATAGAGAAGAATATGTCCCTACAACTACTCCTACCATAAGGGCAAATATAAGTCCACGAATAGACTCTGCTCCTATAAAGAAGATACATAGCAATACAATTAAGGTAGTTAATGACGTATTCAATGTTCTACTTAATGTACTATTTAAAGCACTATTAATTACGTTGCTAAATGCCCATTTTGGGTTGTCATTAAAATATTCTCTAATACGGTCAAATACAACCACGGTATCATTTAATGAATACCCAATTACAGTTAAAATTGCTGCAATAAAAGATTGGTCAATTTCCATACTAAATGGCATGATGTTTTGTGTTAAAGAAAACACCCCTAACACTAACAATACATCATGGAACACCGCTACTACAGCACCCAAACTAAATTGCCATCTTCTAAAACGAACTAAGATATACAAGAACACTACAAATAAAGAACCAAATACAGCCCAGAGTGAGTTTTCCTTGATATCATCTGCAATGGTAGGACTTACCTTATAGTACTCCATAATACCAGCAATCTTTGCATCGTTGTCATCTTTAAATTGATCATACGTCATACCCTCTGGCAAATAAGATCTTACCCCTTCGTATAATTTTACTTGTACTTCGTTATCAATCTCAGATCCCGTTTCACCTACCTTATACTTGGTTGTGATTTTTAACTGGTTATTAGCACCGTATGTTTTTGCCTCGGCACTATTAAACTGTGCAATTAAATCTTTTTTAACCTCAGCAGCATCTACATCTTGTGCAAAACGAACTGTATAGGTGCGCCCTCCAACAAAATCAACACCTTGATCTAAGCTATTTGTAACCAGAGAACCAATACTTACTAGTATTAAAACAGTAGAAATTGCATAGGCAATTTTACGTTTGCCTAAGAAATTGATATTTACATTTTTAAATAAGTTTTTTGTTATTGGTGTAGAGAACGCTAATGACTTACCATTTTTTGTATAACTATCAACAAACAATCTTGTAATAAAAATTGCTGTAAACAAAGAAGTAAGAATACCTATTAATAATGTAGTTGCAAATCCTTGAATAGGTCCTGTTCCAAATATTAATAAAATTAATCCCGTAAGTCCTGTTGTAATGTTGGCATCCAAAATAGATGACAATGCATTTTGAAAACCATCTTTTATACTGTCTTTTTGAGATTTCCCTTTGGCCATCTCTTCTCGTATACGTTCAAAAATAAGTACGTTAGCATCTACAGAAATACCTATGGTAAGAACTATACCTGCAATTCCAGGTAATGTTAATACAGCTCCAAGGCCTGCAAGTACTCCAAAAATAAATAGAATATTTACAATCAAGGCAACATCGGCAAATGCGCCAGCTTTACCATAATATCCAATCATCCAAAACAATACTAGAAGCAGTGCAATACCAAAAGAAATCATACCACTAGTAATAGCCTCTTGCCCCAAGGTAGGTCCTACAACCTCAGCTTGAATGATATCTGCAGAAGCAGGTAATTTACCAGCACGTAAAACGTTTGCTAAATCTTGTCCCTCTATGATACTAAAGTCTCCAGTTATTTCACTTCTACCTCCAGCAATACCACCTGGTGATGTTACACCTGGTGCAGAGTATACTATATCATCTAATACAATTGCAATTTGAGATGAATTTTTGTTTGCATTTTTGGTCATTTCTTCCCAAATTTTAGCACCTTTCCCATTCATCTGCATAGAAACAGCTGCATTACTAAACTGGTCATACGTTTGAGCAGCATCTGTTACAACACCTCCAGCCAATGGAGCCTTCATATCTCTATTACCTTTAATGGCAAATAATCCAGAGGTCATTACCGTGGTTCCATTTACTAACTCAGTTTCAACTGGCTTCTCCCAAATAAACTTGGTAAAACGTTGTTGCTGCGATAATAGTGCTCTAACCTGGGGCATACGTAAATATGAATTTACAACCGCCGTATCTTTTAATCTAAAGGTTCCTAAAACAGGACGACCGTTAAAGCCAGGAGATACTAGTTTTGAAAAGATAGGATTAGACTTTTCAAGTTCCTTATCAGTTTCTTCCACTTCTTCTCCCGCTAATAAATCATCAACAGCGCTTTCACTATCTGTTTTAACAGCTTGTGGAGTTACTTCTGTTGAAGGATCGTTTGTTTTATTAATCTCTGCTACTTTGTTGTTTGCCAACTGTAAAAATGTTGCCATTTCTTCACTCTTGTACACATCCCAAAACTCAAGTTGGGCGGTACTTTGTAAAAGCTTAGAAACACGATCTACATCTTTAGCTCCAGGTAATTCTACCAAGATACGTGCAGAGTTTCCTAGACGTTGAATGTTTGGCTGTGTTACTCCAAATTTATCAATACGCTTACGCAATACTTCAAAAGCAGAGGTAATAGATTCGTCAATTTTTCTATCAATAACAGTCTTTACATCACTGTTACTCATATTAGCATTAATATCATCTTCCAAGCCCTTGTTAAAGAAAATATCTGGAGATGCTAATACCTTATCACCAGGCAATGCCTCAAAAGCAGTATAAAAAGATTCTAAGAAGGTGTCTTGAGATTCTTTTTGTAATTCTCCTGCATTAGCAATTGCTTGATTAAAAGCAGGATCTTTACTATTGTTTGCTAATCCTTTTAAAATATCCTGTACAGAAATCTGTAGAATAACATTGATACCACCTTTTAAATCTAAACCTTTATTAAGTTCTTTTTCTTTGGCGGTTTTGTAATCAATACCCATCATAATAGGATAGCTAGAAACACTATCTAGATATGCTGCTTCTGCAGCTGCTCTCTGGTTGGGTTGATCTTTGGTGAACTTAGTATTTGCATACTCTGTTGCACTGTCTTCTACTGTATTTGCAAGATATGTGTATGATAATTGGTATAAACTTACCAAACCAAACAAAATCGCAAATAGTGTAATGAGTCCTTTATTTTGCATGTTGTTGTTTTTAATTGTCAAATTTTAATCGGGCGAATATATGATGTATTGCTCGATTTGACACTATGTATTTATAATAAAAATGATTGAGTGTGTTCTTTATGCATAGTAGCACAAAAAAATAGCATTTTTTCTTTAAACAACAGTGAGAAGCACTGTTATGATTTCTGAAACACAATCATTTCAAAAAGGATAAAGAAGATTTATACATGAGGTCCTGCTCTTACTTCAGGAATTTTGTGAGAGAAGGTATTAATTCCTAGAGATTGATCTCTTTGGAGTATAAATGAGATTTTTTCAATCTTATTTTTCTCTGTTACTAGACAGCAGTGCAATGAGACATGTACATCTGGAACAAAATATCTATGGATTTTAGTTTCAAAAGCTAAGATGAGCCCGTTTAGATCTGGATCTAGATCAGGCTGCTGTTGTATCTCATAAACATCTAGCTTATAAACAGAAGTATTATCTGTGGGGTTCTCCTTGTTTTTGGAAGTATTGTTGTAGGTATAGCCAAGAATTAAACCGTTTGCTGAAGACAGCATGTCTTTGATAGCAATAGTATCAAAAGCACTATAGTAGGTTATTTTTAAAGTTCCTGTTTTGGTTTGTTGAACTTTAATATTCTTTGCACCTATGGTTTCTAGTTGCGTTTTTACATTTGCAATGGCTTGTTGAGCATTTGCAAAGGGAACATCATCATGAGCAAACTCAACAACTATTTGTTGATTGGGTACGGCAATTTGTTCTAAACTAATTCCTGTAAGAATTAGCAGTACTAGAAAGGACCGAACGTACCATTTTGTTTGCATGTCAACAAATATAAAAAATAAAGACTGTATCGCTACAGTCTTTATGAATATAATACGATAAAAATTAAGGTGTTAGAATTCTAACAAACCATTGGTTTTAGTAACACCCGCAGCACTTTCTTGCATGTGCGCTTTTTCTGCGTCATTTAAATCAATGTTTACAATTTTTTCAATTCCATTTCTACCTAATACCACAGGAACTCCAATACATAAATCATGTAAACCGTATTCTCCCTCTAATAATACAGAGCATGGAAATATTTTCTTTTGGTCACAAGCAATTGCCTGTACTAAACCAGACACTGCAGCACCTGGAGCATACCAAGCAGAGGTACCTAACAAACCTGTTAAGGTGGCTCCACCTACCTTGGTTGCTTCTCTTACCTGGTCTAAGCGTTCTTGAGATATAAACTGTGTAACGGGAACACTGTTTCTTGTAGCCAAACGCGTTAAAGGAACCATACCCTTATCACTATGCCCTCCAATTACCATCCCGTCAACATCACTAATAGGAGCTTCTAGAGCCTCTGCCAAACGGTACTTAAAACGTGCACTATCTAAAGCGCCACCCATACCAATAATTCTGTTTTTTGGTAATCCAGTAACTTTATGTGCTAAATAAGTCATCGTATCCATTGGGTTACTTACTACAATTAAAATAGTGTTTGGAGAATGCGCCACTAAACTTGTAGCAACTGTCTTTACAATACCTGCATTAATACCAATGAGCTCCTCACGAGTCATTCCTGGCTTACGCGGTATTCCACTTGTAATAACACAAATATCACTATTGGCTGTCTTACTATAATCATTTGTAGATCCTACAATACGAGTATCAAAACCATTTAATGAAGCGGTTTGCATCAAATCCATCGCTTTTCCCTCTGCGAAGCCTTCTTTAATATCTAATAAAACCACCTCACTTGCAAAATTTTTAATTGCAATATACTCTGCACAACTAGCGCCTACGGCACCTGCACCAACAACTGTTACTTTCATATCTATGTTCCGCGAAGGCGGAAATCTTATTTGTGGATTGTAATTTATGTACAAGCCTAATTAAACTTAATTTTATGTTTTCAGAAATTTAATACTTCAAAAATTTCGATGCAAAAATACAATTATATGTAGAAAATCTAGAGAGTTCCTTATAATTTATAATGTATTGAAAAATTGGTGTTTACAAACCTACCAATAGTAATGTTTGACGCTAGGTACAAATTATTGATGTGATAATTTACACCTATGTTTCCACGCAGCATCCTACTGGTGTCCTCAAGGGCTGTAAAGGCTTCATTAAGCAGACTTAAAAAAAAGTCACCTTGGCCACCCATGGTATAATCAAATTGATTTGCAGACATCGCAAAGGCGCCCACAAATTCAAATTTACGATATCGTTTTGAGGCTATAAACTGTAACGTTACTGCGTCGGCATCTACCGCCAAAGAGTTAATTACAGCCAAAGCTGGTTGCTCTGGATCTGTAGCAGAAATTTCAAAATCGTCAAAGAAAATTTTAGAATCAAATAACGAATATGCTATCTGCACAGCTACTTGAACTGCTGTATTATCTGTATCACTTCCAAGCCAGTATTGGCTAAGGTTATGTTTTATTGCACCGCCAAAGGTTTTGTATCCAGAGGCATCAATTTTTACTTCAGGGACATACTGTAATGTGAGCTCTGTTTGCTTCCAAAGACCAATAGAGCCTTGCAGGTAAGGATAATAAAACACCTGTTGTTTTGCTCCTTCAAAAGTTTGCAGTTCATAGGCCTCTCCGTTCAATAAAAAATCATAAAAAACATCAGTATCATCACCTAAGGCAGTAGGAACTTCTGCAGAAGTAGCATCACGAATCTTAAGACTAATAAAATCTGTGTCACGAACCGTAAAAGATTTTTGATCATTAGAGATTGGCAAGGCATTAACATGTAATGACACATCCACCTCAAACAAATCTAGACTCTTTGCAGAGCTATACCAGGACCCTGTTGATTGATACACTGCAGCCTCTGCCGCTGGAGAAACGTACTTATTACTAATAACAAGCATATCTACCAAAAAGTCTTCTACATCTGCTATATAGGTGTTTTGACCCATTGTAGCAATTGGAAATAGAACGAAAAAGGCAACACGACAAAGCGCTTTTTTTACTTGAAAAATAAGATTATGCATCGATATTAGCATAAATAGCATTTTTCTCAATAAACTCTC
>CEST01084245.1_pt1 | contig 13977 bp, 13 predicted proteins | sample 326921 | NCBI WGS metagenome assembly CEST01 (sample SAMEA2621509, study PRJEB7988) | marine metagenome | biome: marine biome (ENVO:00000447); feature: surface water layer (ENVO:00002042); material: "saline water (ENVO:00002010), including plankton (ENVO:xxxxxxxx)" | depth 5 m
ACTTCTTTTTTTGCTGCCTGGGAAACAAAATATGTAGGAATTTGAGAAGAATCAGCAAAAGGTTCGTCATACAAGTGTGGTAATTTTGGTATTAATGAAAGAGCATCATTCGATGTAACTCTCATTTCATGGTGATCAGTTTTTAAATATGATGCTACGGCTTTGGCGTATGGCGATTCATCAAATTGAGATTCTTCGAACCCAATAGTGAATGTTTTGATTGGAGTATTAGCCTGATCTTGCATCAACGCAACAATAGCTGATGAGTCAACTCCACCTGATAAAAATGCTCCCAAGGGCACATCAGCTAAACTTTGAATTTTGATTGTTTCCTTCAATTGAGTCTCTAACCGCTCAGTAGCTTCAATCTCGTTATTGATTGGCTCCTTGGAATTTTTTGAAATAATATTTTTAAATTTATACCACTTAGTAATACATAAATCATCATGGGAAACATCTTGATCTTCTTCAGGATGAAGAGGATTGGTTGGTTCATTTCGAGGAGGATTTGTCATCGAAAGAATGCATCCAGGCTCAAGCTTGAATATACCTTCAAAGATACTATATGGAACAGGAACATACATATACTTAAAGAACTGCTTTAATGCATCCCGAGAAATATTATTCTGGAAACCTGGGTAAGCTCTTAACGCCTTTAACTCAGAACCAAAAGCAAATACTTTTGAACTGCCCGTATTTATCCAACCATAATACAAAGGCTTTTCGCCAAACCTATCTCTAATTAAATTAAGCGTCTGATTTTTTTTGTCCCATAGGGCTATAGCAAACATACCCACGGATTTACTTAAAGTTTTCTCTATGCCCCAAGCTTCAATGCCTGCAAGAAATGTTTCGGTATCTGAGTGACCCTTCCAATGATGGTCAGGATTGATTTGATCAAGCTCATTTCGCAAATCAGAATGGTTATAGATCTCCCCATTAAGGGCTATTACATATTGATTATTTGAAGACGTCATTGGCTGATGTCCTGACGAAGAAATATCGATAATGGACAGTCTCCTATGACCAAGAGCTATGGTTTTCATTGGGTCAATCCAAATACCAGAATCATCAGGACCACGATGCTCTAATTTATCTGTCATATTGGAGATAATATTCTCAGTGTCACCAAAAACCTTCTCGCTACTATCAAGATAAAATCCTGTAAAACCACACATTTTAGATGCCTTTAAAAATTGAATTCATCTTACTTAAGTGACCAGTACTTGTGAATGAAGAAGGAAAAGAAAGGGAGGCCAAAAATTATAAAAAGCATGCTTACAGCGTATTCATAGCCAAAGAATAGGGTAAGTTTTGTAATGAGTGAGGCTAAGAAAGAAAGAAAAATAGACGCAACTGTAAATTTGAATAGCTTAAAAAAAGAAAAGGATAATTTGAAGGTTATAAAACTGTTCATCATATAGCTATAAATAGATGCGACAAAATATGCAACTCCGTTTGCTATTACTGGATTCAAACCTAAGATACGAAAGAAAAAATAGACCATTGCAAAGTAAACTACAACATTGGTAATGCCGACTATAACAAATTTTAGAATTTCAGATATCACTTTTAATCTTTCTATATTTGGCATATTTAATGTATGGAAAGAAAAGATGCTTCTACTGCTCTACTCTCCGAGGGATGATCTTTAGCTCCAATACCCTCAATAGAGCCTGGATGACACATAATTACTGTTGATTGATGAAACTTAATTTCATAAAGATTCAAAAGTGCGATTGGGAGTTTTATCGGACTATCTAGGGGCATTAAACCAAAAAAGAATTGATTGAAGGTGATCCCAAAAAAATTTAAATGCCTTCTGTGAAATAGCCCGAGAACCTCTAGAATAATAAATTTTTTAAAGTAAGAACCCTTCAAGGCTGATTTTAGAGCTTCGCTCCAACCAATGAAAGAACCAGAGCCAATATTCCTCACCCATCCTTGAAATTTGATGCTTACCAAAGCTTGTGCAACAACTTTGTTAATAACCGGGAAAGCATGGACATGCTGATGACCATCAACAAAATCAGGCATAAAACCAAATTTCTTTTTAAATGTATTTAACTGAGAGTTAATTTCCTTTGAAATTAAAGATTTATCAATGCGGAGTAACATTGATCTTAGAAGCAATTTAGATACGCCTGGTAAAAGAGCGCCATGCGTTAAGTTAAAATGAAGGCCAATCTGAATATCATGTTCCGACCTTGCAATCATAAGCTCATTGATTTGAGGTTGTGAAATCAGCTCTGAAAATACAGATACACCATCTATTTTTTTTTTATTGAGGAGCCTTAACATTACCATGTCATGCTGATCATCGATGCCAAAATCATCTGCTATTCTTAATATAGAGCTTTGAATGCTTGAGGTAGTATTCATATCAATCAGTTAATCAAGATGGTGAATTTTTCTAATAATAAAACTTGGTCGTTTTTTTGACTCTAAAAATATTTTACCTATGTATTCTCCGATAATTCCCATCATAATAAGATTAACGCTGCCAAAAAATACTATTGCTAAAATTAATGTAGGAAAACCTGACACATCAACTCCATGCACATTAAATTCCCAAAACAAAAATACGGCATAAAGTACCGCTAAAAATGCAAAAAAGATACCTAACAATATAGACAATCTTAGTGGGGCAATGCTGAAATTAGTGATCCCATCGATTGCAAATGAAAAAAGTTTAAAGTATGAGTACTTAGTTTCCCCATGCTTGCGTTTAACTGGCTCAAATTCGATAATTTCCTCTTTAAAGCCTGCCCATGACATTAAACCTCTCATAAATCTTTGATTTTCTTCTAAGCTTTTCAAGGCTTCTATGGATGCCCTATTCATCAAACGAAACTCTCCTACGCCTGGATATGTTTTAAATTGAGATAATTTACTATAGATTCTATAGAATATTTTTACTGCAACTCGCTTAAATAATGTCTCATTTTCCCTCGACGATCTCTTACCAAGAACAACATCACATCCCTCTTGCCATTTATTGATCATTTTATTAATAACTGCAGGAGGATGCTCTAAGTCAGAGTCCATAAAAATAACAGCATCGCCCGAACAATTATGAATTCCTGCGGTAAGCGCAGACTCTTTCCCAAAATTCTTGGAGAGCTCTATTACTTTAAGGGTTATATGCTCGCTGCCCTTAAGCTGGATTAAGGATTGCAAAGATTTATCTTCACTGCCGTCATCAACTAGAACTAATTCAAAGGAGTACCCTTGTATTGTTTTCAACTCAACTAATAAAGAATTAAAAAAGAAGTTTATTCCGAGCTCCTCATTAAAAAAGGGAATGACTATAGATATTTTTTTCATTTTATTTAGTAACTTGCAAACAGTTGGCTGAATTTACCTTCAACTCTATTATACTTTCACCAAAGCCCAAAATATTTTTCATTATATTTATAAATCCCCGGAAGTTTGATATTTTTGTTTCAATAATAGATTTACATAAAGAAGTATCTGAGGGAATAAAAATACTCAATAATTGGTCCTCTGTATTTTGTTGATGAGAATTAATTAGGTCAAGCTCATATTTAGTAATATTTTCATCTTGAATCTTCGGACTATCACTAGAGACAAAAAATACCATGGAATCAATGTTATTTCCATAAGCCCTATAAAAAGTATAATTTCTTTCATAATCTCTCATTTGAGGATCTGGCAATTCAGATAAATCTAGAAATTTGAAATAGATGATTCCTGGACTTAACTCCTCCTTCTGAAGCGCCTCTATGAGTTGCTCTTGAAATTGAATTCTATTAACTTTTGATGAAATACCTGCCACTAAAAACATTGTGCTCATCAGGAAAGTCAGGCATAAAAATATATAACTAAGTTTTAAGTGCTTATTTCCCAGTGATAATGATCTAAAAATCCAAGTAATAAAAATTGGGAAAACTGTTGCCAAAACCAATGAATGTCTCATTCCCCAGTCTGCAACCCCCGCAAAGCTTAGCACTGGAGCTTTACCAACCATAAGATAGCTGAAAGTAGCTGAGGCAATCAAGATGCTCATCATAAATGATTGAATGCTATTCTGTTTTAAAAAAATAAAGACCTCTTTAAGATAATTATTCTGAATAAAGATACTTAGTATCAAAAAGACTGAGGCAGGAATAAGGAAAGTAATAAAAAAAGTGGAGAAGGATTTTAAGCTTCCAAAAAATATTAAGAAATTAGCGCTTGATGCAAACGGATTGATAATTGAGTTGTAGCCATAGCTTTCCTGCGCTGCACTGGGAAAAACTATTTTTAAAAGCAGGTAGATCAGCACGCTAATAAAAAAAATAAATAATGTATTTATATTTGGGAGCTTAAAAGATGCTGCCCCATTCTTTCCTGCAAGATGATATACGTAACTTAAACAAGGAGCCAAAACTAACATTGAGCTTAGCTGGAGACTTAAAATAATGGCAACGTAGCCAAAAGATTTGGTTAAGATCGAAGATCCTGTGCATGCAAGTCTTGTTCCAATGAAACAAAAGAACATGCAAATAGAAAAAATAATATGAATACTGCTAAAAAAAATTTGCCATACAGGAAACACAATAAAAAAATACAAAGCACATATAGAATAAAAATATTCAAATCTTATAACTCTATTAGTAAAAATAAATATTTCTCTTGCTAGAAGCGCCGTACTGATGAATGAAACAAAAGTGGCTAATTTAAAAAAACTAAAAAGGCCAAAAGATGCTAGCCAAAATAGAGCAATATAAAGAAAATGCTGAAGGTACCACCCGTGGCGCAATAAGGAAGTTCTTGACCCTTCAATGTTTCCTACTTCAGATCCATATGAGGCAACTACTCCATCCCACATATCCATCGAAGCTTGTGAAATAATGAAAAAAATAGCTGCAAGTAGGCCATATCCTAAATATTCATATAATTTTTCTGAACTGCTATTCATATCTAGATATACGTAGCCAGACCCAGTGCAGCCATGCCCGCTAAATATTTAGAATGTCTCTTTGGAGTAAGGTCTAGTGACTTAATTATAGACAATGCTTTTGGCTTTAAATCAGGTAAAAATTTTATCTCTAAAATGGTTAGAGGGTAATGAGTTTCAAGGTTAGATCCCAGTCTTTGGTTATTCATAGGTCTAGTGAAAGTAATAGCATGGTCAATGGTCATTCTAATGCCTTCATTATCTTCATAGTATTCTCTGTCATAGCCTACTTGCAATACAGGATTAATATCCCTGTTAAATACTATATTCTGCGCCCTTAGATCTTCGATACTCTTTTTAGCAATGTCATTTAGACTTAGGTCCAATAAAAAATCACTAATTGAATCCATTTTATATGATTTCTTGGAACCCAATCTTCCATGACGTCTTTTGATTTCAAACGCAACTTTTGAATCAGATGTATTATTTCCATACCACCTAAGCCTCAATTTTTCTCGCTCAGAAATACCTATTAAGTTATCTTTAACGGATGAAAAGTTTATATCATCGAAATAAAGACTGTTGACTCTTCTGTTTGGAAAAGTTTTTTTCATAAAGGTTTGGGTATTCAACCAGAAATATGCTTTAGATAAGTTTGCTCTGTCTAGAGCAAACTTTATTTCATATCGATAATCTTTATTCATAGGGATTCTATTGGGGATGTGTAAAATTTATCTACATTAAATAACTGCTCTTCAACTTCTATAGAGTCAATCTCCATAAAAGTGCCTTTCTGCCTCATGAAAGAAAGTGGCTTATCTACTAAGGAGCCCTTCATCTTTATGGAGCTAGAGCTTGAATAAAAGTCTTTTTTAATAAAAGACATCACTCCGTAAGACTTAAAATTAGTAATTGATGAACTCTCAATAATAACGTCACTATTATCTTTTGAAATTACTCCTACTCTCAGATTATTTAAATGGCTATTTACAATGGTGACAAAACTTTCTTCTCCCACAGAGATTCCTTTGTCGCCAATATTATTGATTTGAACATTATCTATAAGAGATCTGCTACCTGAAAAATCTATTGCATCACCAGATATATTATTGAAGGATGTGCTTTTTATGACCCCTTCTGAAAAATCTGAATCAAAAGCATCTGAGAGTATTTCAGAGAATGAGTTGTCGATAAGGCTATACCTAGAAGAAATAATATTTAGGGCATCTTCAGAAATTACATCTGATATTTCAACATTATTAATATCAACATCAGCTTTATAAAATGTTACTGCTCCGGTTAGCTTCAGCAGACCATCCTCAAGAGCAGATAAGTTTTTTATTTTAGTATGTCCTAAATATGAGGGCTTTAAGGCATTAAAAATATAAAGCCCTTTCCAGTAATCTTCAGTTGCATCTAAGATTACTGGCTTATCAAGCGTTCCAGAAGAGGTTATGGAGCCTTCAATAATCATGTAAGCATTGGGACTAAAAGATAAATGGGTGCCAGCCAACAATTCAACATCACCCTTTATGATAATTGGCTTGCTAATTGTTAAACTCCCTTCAGAGAAAATATATTTTTGACCATCACGCACGCAAAGGTTAGAGCATTCAAAGGAATCTTCCAAAAGAGGGTTGAATACACTATCAAACAAAAGCGTATAGCTATTCCTGTTTTCTCTTTCGAAACCTTGATATGAAGATAAAATAGAGACCTTTTCATCATAAAAGCCAATGAAATCTGTTTCAATGATTAATGGTTTCAATGGCTGGCTATATCCTGGAATAATATAATTAGTTTCATCTGCAACACTCCCATCAAATACAATCTTTTTGATTTCAACTGCATCGGGTAATAAATTATATATCTCTAAGCTGCCATTTGAATAATGCCTAAAATGTATATGTTCTGGGAATTCTGAGGCTTGAACAGTTGTTGGTAATTCAAGTGCAGATATTGATGGATCATTGAATAAAAAGCCTCTGTGATCAACAGGCTTTGGAGATAAGTAATATGGCATGCGAGACTGAAATTCTTCAGCATTCTTTTCTAGCACACTGTCCTGAATAGGCATGTTAACTGGAAAATATTTCGAAGCAGTCTCGAAGTGGTAACGAAAATTTAAACTCTCCTCAATGATTTTTGGAATTGTGCTATCTAGATGCTGGCTGTTCTTTTCTAAAGATAATAGTACTTTTGAGAATTGAATGGGTAATTGAGAAAAACCAATGCTATCTAGGCCATCTAAAACCTCATAAGTATCTTGATCTGTGCTAATAGACTCTAATTTTAAAGTGTACGGATTAAAGTAATACCTATGATTGGTATCTAGAAGAGTGTGCCATTGAGCCCAAAGCGTGGCTAAAACATATGAGCTTAAAAGTGAATTAGCATCATAAAGATCTAAGTCATGGTGAAGTTGTTTTTTTGAAATATAACTCAAGATTTCGCGATACCTTAAATCTTGAATGTACTTTTTACCTCCGTATGGGCTGACATTGAAGGCCCCACTCGCTATAAGGTAATCATCATATGGCTCAGAGGCACTAACGTTATATACCCACTTATCCTCATTACCAATCTTCACAATCATCGATTCTTTTCTTTGTTTTTTTTCCAAGAACTCTTTTGACATGTGCTCTTCAACGTTCATTACTCCCCAGCTTTTTCCATTCACATACAAATTTACAAATTTTTGAACTGATGATAAATTTCCAAGTGCTTTAAGGGTTGATTGGTAAGAATAATCATGAGGAAACTGTCTTGAGTGTGGTTTTTGTATAGAGAATTCTTTAAAACCTAAGATAGTGCCATCTCCTTTTAACTCAACCCTTAAACTCATTCTATAGCGACTCTTCCAATGGTCCTCCGAATCTCCCTTGAGTCTGATGGAGCTTTTATAGGTTTTTCCCATATACCTTAATTTAGCTGGTACCTTTGTAGGATTGGAGTTTAAGATATTTTCAATAGCTCTCTGCCTGTCTTTTAAGATACCGTCATAGGAAAGAAAAGGAATATCAAGATCCAATCGATCAAACTCTATTCCATTAATTTTGTAATCTATTATCTTAGGAAGGGCTTGAATGTAAGAAACGAATTTATGATTTTTTTGTAGGTCCCCTGATTCTCCGTTAGCAGTTAAACCTGCGCTAAGGATAAATGACTGATGTGAAAAGCCTGGATCTATGGACATCACCAATTGAACGATGTCTTCCTTTAATATTTGAAAAAAAGAGTTTTTATTTGCTGCTATGTAGGTGAGAACAATAATTAAAATTATGCCTAATGGAATAAACAATGAATTTTTTTTAGATTTAAGGATCACAATAGATTCCTTTAAAAAAATAAATTAGCTTCGGATATCACCAGTTTGTTCTAGATTCAAAAAATGAAATGCTGCTATTCTTATCAAGGGTTTCTAATTTATCAGTGATGATTTGAATAAAGGCTTGGTCTTTTGGCTCAACCATCAACGACACTGTATTTGCAGAGCCTGAAGAATCAAGCCTTATTAGCTTAATACTTCCTACTAAAGGCTCGAACTCTTTCAGTAAGTTTTCAAGAGATATAGATTCTTTATTCCAATTAATAACTAAATTATATTCCAAAGTTTGATTTGAACTCTTGTTTGATAAAAACAAAAAAATCATTAATAAAATAGTTAGCACTAATATAGTGGTTATAAGAACTTGGCCAGCAGCATATCCAAGACCTATCGCAATAGCTAAAAATAAATAAACTAGCTCTTCTGGTTCCTTGATTGGAGTTCTAAAACGAACAATAGAAAGCGCCCCAACTAGGCCAAGGGAAAGAGCCAAAGAAGATTTTACAACTATGATTACTAGGAAAACTACTGTCGAGAGTATGGGTAAGATTGAGCCAATATGATTTTTTCCAGTTAAAGAGAAAGATCTTCTTATGTAAAAACTTCTCAACAAAAAAGACATCAGGATACATAGAGCAAAACTAAAGATAGTAGGAAGAAACTCTGTTTGCGCAACATTTTCAAGTGCCAGTAATTCATTCATATTTGAACCTTGTAACAAAATTTATTAGTGATTATAAAGCAAATTATCTCAAAAATATTTGAAATTTGATAGTGTCGAGAATCTTTAATTCGTTGGCTTGCAGCCAAAAAAGTTACTTATAAAATATCCTTAGTTCTAAAAAGTGACTTGATAACACGAGTAAAGCTATGAAAGAGAGGAAAGTACACGTAAGCATACTCTTGAAGTCTTCTAGGTAAACTTGTAGCTAAATACCAATTATCTCTAAAACGAATCTTTCCCTTTGTATATTCCAGATCATCTTTGATGGCATCTTTGCTATATGGGCTGTCAATTTTATACAAGACAATATTTAACATTGGTCTTATGATATCGGTTCTATTTGGAGTGCCGCGATGCCATGCATTAGAAGACCTAATCAGGCCTTGACCTTGCTTTGACTCTATCTGTAATGTTTTTTTGGAAATACCGCTTAATATGTAGCCTAAATAGGATCTTTTGAAAGTATGAGATTCGGGAATAATTTTAATAGCTCCATTCATCTTGGTAGTGTCTATCAAAGGAATATTTAAGATAAATGATTCTTCATCATAATCTCCATCATAGTGAATATGTTGGAGTTTTGATCCAGGGAGGTTTACATTGCATCCCACTGATACATGGTACTCATCCAAATCAATCTGAAAAAAATTAGCCATTTCCTTCATTCCATTATATTCCTGTAAACGCTCAAGAATGATTGAGCTCTCCTCCCCTAGAACGCAGTTAAGATGTCCTGAAATTCCACCAGCTAATTTTTCAGAGTTTTTTGTATGCTCTTGATGGGCGCTATTGATTTTATTGAATAGATTTTGACAGTAATCTTCCTGTAAGCACTTGCCGATTAACTTATAGCCTGTATTCATGAATGTAAGGGTATGTTGAAATTTGATGCTTAAATGAACAGATTAATTATAGCCAATTAAATGAAAGATTGAAATTTATTTAAAAAATGCAATTCCCCAAAACAAGAAACTTAATTACAAAAAATGTATAAATCTCAAGCTTGATAATTCAAGGCTAGTGTGAAAATGTATCATTGACAACACTGTCAATACTCTCAAACCATCAATTTCTGATCTGTACTGCAAGTTTTTTTAGTCCTTTTTAGGATGACCTTGGTGTGAAGGTATCATTGTAGATTTAATGACGCACTGTTAATTCTCATCAACCTTTTCGGCAACTAAGATTAAATTTTTACCGAATAAAAATCTTAGTCCAATTTTATCCAAAAATATAGATATGGGAAATAGCCATCTGTCATAGAACTTTAATGAGCCAATAGAACCAATGCCATTTTCAGTGTCATATCCAATAAACCTCATTAACAATGAAGCAAAAAAACCTAAGGAATCAACATAATGTAGTGTGTTGACTCTTAATCCCGCTTGTTCGCACTTCAGCCTAATTTCAGATGGTTCATAACGCCTAAAATGCCCTACCATCTCATCTAACTCAGACCATAGAATCATTTTTGCTGGTAAATAAAGATAGATTTTTCCACCCTTATTTAAATTATTCTTCATGGCTTTAAGGATACTTAAGTCATCCTCTATATGCTCCAGAACATTAGATGAGAAAATTAAATCAGAATTATTGGGTATTGATTCCAGGCTATCAAAAAAATTGAAGTTTCTTTTTAAAAGATGTGCTTTATTAAGCTCATCTATTTCGACACAAAGTGGACTTATTTGAAAATGCTCTCTAAATATAAGTGATAAAGTCCCGATGCCTGCTCCAAAATCAACAACTTGGTTAGCATTCTTAGTATTCTGCATTGCTTTAGAAACAATGAAATAATTGTAGTTTTCCATACCTTCGGAAAGTAATAACTCCTCAAGCCCAGAATAAGATTTGTTATGATTATTTTGCATATCTCATCATTTATTCACATTGAAAATATATTATATTAAATCGCATTTATCTCAATATTAATCTAAGAATTAGCTTTTTTGAAACTTTACTCATAAGACATCACGGTTCTTTTGAAGCCCTCTCGCAAGCTGATACAAGGCGACCAACCCAAAGCTTGAAGTTTTTCAATATTTGGTACTGATCGATTAACTTTACTTTTAATATAAGATTTACTATCAGATATTTTTGCAAATTCCAGTGATAAATTTTTCTCTGGAAAGACGTCACATAGCATTAAAGCTAAATCTTTCATAGAGGTCTCTTGGGAAGGATTGCCTAGATTATATGCTTCTCCAGACTTTCCCTTGATAAGAAGTTTAATGAAGCCCTCAGTAGCATCACGTATATAGCAAAAAGCCCTAACTGAAGAGCCATCACTTTTAAGAATTATATTCTTACTTTCTACAATATTCGATACAAAATCTGCAAAGACCCTTCCATCCCCTAGATACATGCCTGGACCATAGGTATGAAAAGGTCTCACAACAGTTGTATTAAGTCCAAATTGAGTAGCCCAAGATGCACACATAGTCTCTCCTAATCTCTTGCTTTCTGCATAGCAAGAACGGACATTCATGGGGTCTAGATAACCAAAGTCTTCTTCTGTTAAGAATTTATTCTGCTCTATGGGTTCTCCATATACCTCAGAACTGCTAAAAAATAAAAATTTTTCAGCCTTAGATCTCACAGAATAATCCAACATATTTTGGCAGCCAGTAGTATTAGCCAAGAGAGTCCCAACCGGGTCAACGCCATAATACCTTGGACTTGCATTGCTAGCAGCGTGAATTACATAATCTGATCTTTCCAGGCTTTCGCTTAATGGCTGAGTAACATCATGCTTTACAATTAATAAATTTCCATTCTCTCTTAAGCTAGCTAATCGAGATAGTTTGTCCATATCTCTAACTAAGCATATAACCTTGATGCCAAGATCCATATTTTTACTGGCCCTCAAAAGGGTTTTAATTAGATAGGAGGCGAGAAAACCGGCGCCTCCACTGATCAAAATAGTTTTGTTGGTCAAGTTACGCCATTCAAGCTGCTGAGAAATCAAGTATTCCATGTCTTCGGAAATAATGGAGTTTTCTTTACTTCGATTCATTGAATTAGATTTATTAAGATTTTCAAAGATTATACTACTTCAACAATAGAAAAAATTACCTCAATTGGAAAGTAATCATGAAATATATTTTTACTTACTAGTTAGGGAAAATATATAAAAAAATAATATGCTAAATCTTTTTCAAGCAAGAGTACCGTGCCAAAAATGCTGTGATGTAAAAACTAGTAACTCAGAATTTTTAGCTTCTTAGGCTTAAAAGGTGCTCTACACTTTTTTTAGGGAACGTAACCTCATTAGAGAAAGCAAACTCTTCATTCCATCTTGGGTTTTTAAGCGACACCTCATCAAGCCAGATAGCTCTCCACACATCTAAATGAAAAATTAAATCGTAGGCATCTTGATGAAATTCTTTAGGGCAAATAGTGATATTTAATTTGATTAAATTGTAAATTTCATCATTGACATCAAACAGAATTTTTGCATAAACAAACTTTTTTTTATTCTTTATGTAAGAAGAATAAACTTTTTCTGAATAGTTCAAGAGGTCATTGAGCTCTTCGAGAAAAGTAGAGAGTGAGATTAGTTTTTTGATCATTATTCAGAATTTATTCGTCTAAGCTGAGATAGAAGTTATAGCCATGAACAATTATTTTGGGTGGAAAACCATCTATGTATGTTGCACGTATAATTTTCTCTAGCTCTGATTTTTCGATGCCTTCATCAATAATCTGCAGCTTATCGAGCTCCTTCATTAATCGCGCTTCACCAGCCCAGTGAACATCGGCAGACTCTTCAATCTTTAATGAGATATATGACTCTCCCTCGGAGGATATAGCTGTAATAAAATCGGAACATAAGCTATGCAACTCAGCATGTGTTCTTTCGAGGACACTGGATAAGTCTTGATATTTCTGGATCGGGAAACGGCGGACTTCGAGAATCTTTCCGTTATCAATTTTTTTATTCATCAAGTGAGCTGTAACACCATAATCACTGACCTCATCATAAAGTGCAAAATTGATACATCCACTGCCTGGATATTCTGGCGGTGCTGGATGAAAATTAATTGCAGCAACTCGCGCCTTTTTAAGTAGGCTATCTGGAAGAATAAACAATGTGCGAAAACAAATGATGTAGTCTCCAGCCCATTCCTGAATATCTTTGGGAACCTTTTCACCGCGGCCATGAGACTTGACAAAAGTGACATCAAATCCATGTCGACGTATTTGGCTTAAGAGTCTATCTGATCCCTCGCACTGATTTCTACCAAAAAATAATATCCGAATATCTTGATGATGTTTTTTAGTCACAGAAATCATGTCTTCGTTACTCATCTAGCCCTCCTCTAAAAAAATCACTTATCGTTAAATATCATAAATTCATTTCTTGCTCATGATTGGAGGATAATGGATGCTATTTCCCTCTCTTGCTCCGAACACTCCATAATACAAAGTTCTTCTAGGCTCATCTTACATTGAAACTTGATGAAGCTAAGCGACTCTGCCACATCTGATATTTGCTGAATTGAGACATCACGAAATGCTATTGTGCTTTTAGGTATCCAAAAATTCTCATTAGTTGTTTCATCAAATTCGGTCCACATTGTACTTGTATTTTGATAGACATACTTTCTCAAGTCTTGTAATAAATTTGAGTTAGTGAAACGTAAATATATCAACGGTGCTGGAGTTAACAATATTCCTAAACCTATAATATTCGTTGAGTATTTATAAGTAGATTTAAAATTTTTTAGTTTTGAGATAATAGCTTCAATTTTACTTGACTGCCCTGAAATGATATTTATGTGGGGCTGAATAGGCTTATCGTTAATAAAGCGTATTGAAAATGTATTTTTTAGAACCTCATGACACTGATACACCTTATCTAGGGCTTCACCATTTAAGCTAACAGATATTGAGTAACTTCTTTCCATTCTAATGATCTTGTATTTAAACCTTAGTTGGCATTGTTCTATAAGTTTAATCTAGAAAGCTTCTTTTTAGATGCATATTGACCAATAAACTTATTATCAGATTTATTCCCAC
>CEST01027176.1_pt1 | contig 13863 bp, 11 predicted proteins | sample 326921 | NCBI WGS metagenome assembly CEST01 (sample SAMEA2621509, study PRJEB7988) | marine metagenome | biome: marine biome (ENVO:00000447); feature: surface water layer (ENVO:00002042); material: "saline water (ENVO:00002010), including plankton (ENVO:xxxxxxxx)" | depth 5 m
AACGATACTATATCTTTTCTTTTTTTAGAGTTTTGTTCAAAAAAAATGTAAGTGTCATAATTTGGTTGAGAATTTTTATGTATTTTTCTAATCTGAAATTTTTTACTTAAATGTTTGTCTATAGCTAAGTATTTTTGCTTGTTGTCTTTAAGTAAAATTTTTAGTTTTTTAAGCTGAACCTTACCTACTGCACCCTGGAACTCTGTTGCTCTGTAATTAAAACCAGGAATTCTAGCTTTATCATTTCCACGTGAAATATTTTTTAAATTCATATGTCCATGATCATGATATTCTTTACAATAATCATAAATTTTTTTATTATCTGTTAAAATCATCCCACCTTCACCAGTCGTAATAATTTTTCCAAAATCAAAGCTAAATACACCTACATCACCACAGCAACCTAGGTATTTTTTTTTATATAAGCCACCTATTGCCTCACAATTATCTTCAAGAATAGGTATATTTTTTTTTTTGCATATCGACTTAATTGAATCTAGGTCAGCTGAAAATCCCAACATATGAACTGGAATTACTGCCTTTGTTTTTTTAGTTATATTTTTTTTTAAATCATCAGGACACATATTTAATGAATCGTCTATATTTATAATTTTTGGTATAGCTCCTAAATCAAGTATTGCCTCTATTGTAGCTATAAAATTAAATGATTGTGTTAAAACATGATCTCCAGGTCCTACATTTAAGGCTTTCAAGCCAATCTTAATAGCTGCAGTTCCAGATGTTACAAATAAACAATACTTTGATTTAAAAAAACTTTCACAAGCACCTTCAAATTCTCTGACATGATATTTTTTTCTTATTTTGTCAAAACCATGAGCAAAAAATATAGAGCCCTGATCAAAGATTTCTTTCAAAGCTTTTTTTTCTTTCCAATCAATTAACTCATATCCTGGCATCTATATTAAATTACCTTTTTCTCTCAAAATGATTTGTTTATTTAGAGATTCTGAGTATTTTTTTTTCATCATAATATCATATTTTGCTTTGCTATCTTTAAATTGAAAAGTTAATCCTCTTCTTCTTAAGCCACTCTTGTTTGCACTGCTCCCATGAATTAATTCGCTATGATGGAATAGTGCATCCCCCGGAGAAAGTTTTGGACAAATTTGCTTATATTTTTTATATTTTTTTATATTTGAAACTTTTTGGGAACTACCCTTTGCAAAGGATGGTTCATGCTTAACAACTCCTAATTTGTGAGTGCAATTATAATATCTTAAACCTCCATTTTTAGAAGATACAGAATCTAATGCCACCCAAACTGTTAATGCATTTCCATTTTTTATACACCAATAATAGTTATCTTGGTGCATAGGTGACTGTAAACCTTTTTCGGCTGGTTTAGCGAACAATTCACTAGCTATATACTTTGGTTTAGCTTCCAAAAGTTTTTTTACTATATCTGTAATTTTGATGTTTTTAGATTTATTTTTGATAAAAGGGGAATCTGATAAATTGTGGAAAGAATTAATATTATTAATTTTAACTTCCTGTCTGTTATTTGTAAAATTAATACTCTTTCCATTATATTTTTTGATATTTTTCTTTAGAAAGCTATCTATTTTTTTATTAATTTCAGTAACTTCTTTTTGGGAAAAAATTTTCTTCACTAAAATCCATCCATTAGCATGGAACTGTTCTTTTAAAATATTATCATTTTTTATATTATTCATTTTTTTATATATATTTTGTGGTCATGTAAATTAGTGTTACTTACTAAGCTTTGATCGACATAGAACGTACCAATTTTTTAATTTTTTGAAAGAAATTATTTTAAGCTTCACTTCAGATTTAATCAGTTTTATTAGTCTGGTTAGTTTAGTTATTATTATTTAAACCTTTCATATTATATTCAGTCCTATATTTTTTTAAATCTGTTAAACTTCCGATATCTGTCCAATTTTCATGAATTGGGCATGTGCCGACCTTTATATTTTTTTTAACCAGATAGTTAATAAAATCTGTCATATCAATTTTTTGTCCTTTTTTAAAATAGCTTAAAATTCTAGAATTTATAACATATACTCCCGCACTAATAAGATTACTCTCAGATGGTTTCTCATCAATTCTCAATACACTATTTGAATTGCCCAATTTAATTACTCCATATGGGTTACTCAAAATATAAAATTTTGAAGCGATAGTTACTTTATTTTTATTAGTTTTATGAAAATTAACTACATCCATATAATTTAAGTTAGTTATGATGTCACAATTTGTAACAATTAATATTCTATTCTTTTGGGAATTTAATAACGTAATCCCGCCGGCAGTGCCAAGGGGGCTTTTTTCTCTAATATATTTAATATTGACACCTAGCTTTTTTCCATCTTTAAAATATTTATAAATTTTATTATGCATGTGAAATGTTACTAAACTGAAATTTTTTATTCCTTCTTTTTTGGCTTTTAATATTATGTTCTCTAAAATTGGCTTTCCACTGACTTTTATTAGTGCTTTTGGTGTGTTTTTTGTTAGAGGCATCAACCTTTTGCCTTTACCACCAGCAATTATAATCATTTCATAATCTAATTTTTTTACATTCTGAAAAAGTGTTTCATTTCTAAAAATGTCAGTAATTATTTTTTTGGAATTTATGATAGGTATTAAATTTGAATTAAACTTTTTAAAGACTCTATTGACTATTATTTTTTTATCTAAGTCTTTTTGTAAAATAATATTAGGTTTTGTATTTACTATTAGATCAATCTTGTCATTCAATTCAATTCCTTTAATTAATCCTCTTCTAATGTCACCATCAGTTAAAGTGCCATAAAATTTATCATTTTTATAAACAAAACATATTTGTAGTGCAGTTTTATTTAAATTCTGAATTGCTTTTTTTAATGAAATATTAGAGTCAATTATTGCTCTTTTCCAGTTTTTATAAAAATTTATACGCATGGTCAAATTAAAAATTTAAATCATTGAATATTTTATGTGTAAGATAACTATATTTTTTATCTTTTAATTTTTCTACTATTTTTTTTTCAATTATTGAACTAGCATTTTTAATTAATAAAGGCTTAAAATTTTTATTTTTATTTTTTTTTAATAAAATATTATTTATATTTTTTATAATAATTTCTTTTTTTGCACTTGAGTTAAATATTTTTACAAATTTAAATCTGCCTTTTTGCCTATTTCCAATATTTAAAACTGGAACATTTAAAAAAGGAATCTCTAGAATTCCACTTGAGGAATTTCCAATAAATATATTTGAATTTTTTGCAACTGAAAAAAATAATTTTTGACCTAAGGATTTAAAAAAATAAGAATTTTTATTTTTTATAATAAATTTTTTAATCATACTTAATATATCTGTATTACCTGGGTCAATATTTGGTGAGGTAAAAATTATATTAAATTTTTTATAAATTTTTAAGGCATCTAAAATCTGATTAAATTGAGAAATATTCTCTTTTTTGGATATCGTAGTCACTGAGTGATACGAAACTAATATAGTTTTTTGATCAAAGTTAATTTTTAAAACTTTCCCAACCTGTTCTTTACTCATTAAAATAATTTTGCATAAACTTTCATAACCCAATAAACCGCAATTAAAAATAGTGGATGTTTTCTCTCCCAATTGTATCACTCTTTTTTTGTGCTCTTTGTTGGAAACAAAATGCAAGTTTGATAATTTAGTAATAGCATGTCTGATAGTGTCATCTTTAGAGCCACTAGTTATCTCACCACCATGAATGTGTGCAATTGGTGTATTAGAAAAGAAACATGCCACTGCAAAAGCTAAGGCCTCATATCTGTCACCCAAAATAACAGAAAGATGAATCTTTTTTTTTAAATTTGAAAAATACTTACCGTATAGATTTTGTGCATTACCATAAATAAGTGAAATATTTTTTTCAGTCACATTGCTGCATTTAATATCTATCTTTTTTATATCTTTAATATTTTTATTTTTTATATTATTTATTGTTAGACCGTGTCTAACTGAAAGGTGTGAACCTGTAACAATTAATGTTAAATTTATTAATTGGTTGATTTCAAGTTTTTTAATGAGAGGCAACAAAAGATCAAAATCTGACCTGCCACTTGTAAATACTAGAATATTAAATTTTTTCATCTTGTTTATAATTTTTTTTAGCTTTTAAACCTAATGTTTGATTCCATAAAGCAGGACTCAAACCATCTCCAGGTCTTTTTGTAGTTAAATTAAATTTTGTAAAAAAATTTCCTTTTTTTATTTTTTTTGATGCGACAATCGATTTTCTAGCATATTTTTTTAATATTTTTTCACCTTTGGTAATTATCTTGATATTTTTGCCAAGTAATTCTTCTGTGATTCTAATTTTTTTTATAAATATTCCCAACTCATCTACGTTTAAGCTGATTGAATGATCGGGACCTTTCATTTTTTTATCTAAAGTGAAATGTTTTTCAATAAATTTTACACCCAAGGCTACTGCTGCCATAGACGCCTCGTACCCAAGGCTATGGTCTGAAAATCCTACAGTCTCAGAAATTTTTTTAATAGTATTAATGAATTTCAAATTTAAATCTTTAATTTTAGTTGGATAATCTGATATGCAGTGCATAATAATTATATTTTTGGATTTTGTTCCACTTTTTTCTAATATTTTTTTTGCATTTTTTATCTCTTCCAGTGATGACATCCCCGTAGATAATAAAACCTTTTTTTTAAGTGTGCCGACAACCTCCAGATAAGGAACATTATTTATTTCACCAGAAGGGATTTTTATGAAATCCATACCTATTTTTTTTTCTAAAAAAAGTATGCTAGGTATATCGAATGCTGAACTTAAAAATTTTATTTTTTTTTTTTTACAGTAATTAGCTAGTTCAATAAATTGACTGGTTGAAAGACTTAAACCAGATAGCATTTCTTTTTGTTTTTTAGTATTTGGTAAAATTTTTTTTTGATACGGTGCTAATTTACTATGAGATGTAACAATTAAATTTGGATTAAAAGTTTGAAACTTTATATAATCTGCGCCACAAAGCTTTGCTTTATCAATAAGTTTTTTTGCATAAATAATGCTCCCATTGTGATTTACACCTGCTTCTGCGATTATTATGACTTTTTTAATTAACATCTTTTTTAATTATTGAGCCCATTTTTATTATACTAGAACTCTTTATGGTGACAGCCTCTCTTATAATTGATCCCGATCCAATAAAACATTCTTTTCCAATATTAACACCACCGTTTATAATGGTGCCTGTTGAAATGTGTGTATTATCTCCAATGAAGCAGTCATGTTCTATAATTACACCTGTATTTATTATGCAATTTTTACCTATTGTGACGTTTGCATTTATATTACATCCATTCATCACTATTGTTCCGTTGCCAATTTTTGATTTTTTGGATACATAAGATTTTTTTGAAATAACTATTGCTGGTGTCATTTTTTTACACATTAAATTGAAAATTTTTTTTCTGATATTAGGATTTTTAATTTGCCCCACACCAACCAGCCCATAAATACCTTTGTATTTTTTATAAAGATCCGCTTCTAATATTTGATTATAATTTTTATAAAAAGTACCATTAGATTTTTCTTTATCACAAACTAAAAATTTAATAATAAAATTAGCATTTTCAGCGATATCAATGCATGAACGAGCGTGTCCACCATTACCAAATATTACTAATTTTTTTTTTATCATTTTAATTAACTATTTCCATGTTGAAAATTGATTTATTGATTTTTTATAAAAAGATTCGTAAATATCGTGAAATAAAATTACATTAATAATAAATTTTTTTTTTTTAAAAGGTTCTGCTTTACTTTTTTCTATATTAAAATCTCTTATCACTTAATATTTTTTCCATAAATTGGGCTACTTGGTATACAGATAAGTTCTTTTTCTAACCTTTCGGCATTATTTAAGTTAATTTTTTGATATTTTTTATACATGGGAAGTGTGTTCATTAATTTCCATACAGGCCTACATTCAATTTTTTTTTTATTTAAACTTGAAATTACATAATCTCTATTTTTTTCATTAATTCCATTTATTTTTATCACATTAAGCCAGTTATTAGCTGAATTATTAATCGGAGGTCTTAGGATATCTAATGATTTATTTTTTTGAAAAATATTAAGATATTTATTAAAAATTTTTTTTTTTAATTTCAAAGTTTTAGCTAAATTTAAAGCTTGTGCGTAACCCACAGCTGCATTTAAATTTGTCATTTTATAATTCCAGCCAACTTGATTATGAAGAAATTTCCAAGGATGCTTAATTTTTGCTGTTGAAATTAAATGTCTAATTTTTTTAGCTAAAGATTTATTATTTGAGATAATAACACCACCACCACCTGTGGTTATGGTTTTATTAGCATTAAAACTAATTAGACCTAAATCTCCAAAATTTCCTGCATGCTTGCCGTTGCAATAACTTCCTAAAGCTTCAGCAGCATCCTCAATAACTTTCAATTTATATTTTTTTGCAATTTTAATAATTTTTTCAATATCACCAATGTTTCCAAAAACATGTACAGGCATAATTGCAAATAACTTTTTTTTAGTTTTTATATTATAAGTATAACCGTTTTTCACTTCACATTGAGTCTCTAAAAAAAATTTAAGTTTATTAAAATCAATTCCTAAATTGTCAGGGTCGCTGTCCAAAAAAATTGGATTAGCATTTGCGTGTTTGATGGCATTTACCGTACCGACAAAAGTCATGGCAGGAACCATTACCTCGTCACCATTTTTGACACCCAGAACTTCTAAGCAAATTTTCAAACCTATAGTTCCATTCAAAACTGCAATAACGTCAATAGAATTTGTATGTTTCTTTATCTCGTTTTCGAATAATTTTATGTAATTTCCACCAGAGGAAACATGTGTTGTCGAGATACACTTTTTTAAGAACTTATATTCATTTTTATAAAAAAGTGGCTGATGAAGATAAATATCTTTTTTTTTATTAGATAACTTCCTGGCTGCTGTAGCAATATCAATAATAATTTTATCTAATAAGTTTTTTTTCATTGAGCTTGATTCAAATTTTATAATTCCCTAATTTATCTTTATATAAATTCCTATTAATAAAATTTGATTTTTTTAATTGATTTATAATTTCTTTAATTCCAAATTGCAGAGTAAATTTTGGAGCGTAATTGTACACACTTTTGAGTTTATCAAAACTAACTATATAATCACGTGGATCTTTACTGGCTCCTTGCAAGATGATTTCAACATTTTTAATATGCTTGCTTATTAATTTAGCTATCATTATCTTTGTAAAATTATTTCTAGAATTTCCAGCATTAAAAATTTCAAAATTCTTTCTTTTAACTTTCTTAAACAAAACTAAAGAAATGATTTTTGCAAAATCTAAAACATGACAATAAGGCCTCCATGTATCATAATCATAAATTTCTAATTTTTTATCAATATATGCAGATCTTACAAATTCATTTAAAGTTAAGTCAAATCTCATTCTTTTTGACAAACCAAATGCAGTAGCAAATCTTAAAATAGTAATCTCTGTAAATTTACTCAACTTAAATTTTTTTAAGTATTTTTCTATTTCAACCTTGTTCTTAGAATAAATTGACTTTGGATTCAACTTCGTGCTTTCATCAGCAATTTTATTTTTTTTTACAATTCCGTAATTTGAACATGTGGAGATAAAAACCAATTTTTTAATTTTATTTTTTATAGCACTATTAATAATTTTTTTTGTGTAGTTAATATTTACTTGTTTTGATAGCTGTGGGTATTTTTTGGTAATTGGATCACCAACCAAAGCAGCTAAAATTACTATATTTTCAATATCTTTACTGTTTGTTTTTATATATTTATCAACATTTTTTATGGACTCAAATTTATTTTCAGTAAATAAAGATTTCTTTATTTTCCTTACATGAGTTTGATTGTATAAAAGGTTATCAAATGAGACTGTATATTTTTTATCTTTTTGAAAGGAATCATTTACAACGGTTCCTATGTACCCAGATCCTCCAATGATTAATGTTAATTTTTTATTTTCCATCATGCTTGTAACTTAAGATTTTAATTAGTTTATTTGAGTAAGATATATTTGATTTTGCAAATTTAAAATTATTTATTATATATTTCTTATATAAAATATTATCAACAAATAACTCTTTTTTTAAGATCTTAAAATCTAATTTGTTAATATTAACTACTTTTTTTTTAAGATGTTGAGCAAAGGATTTAATTTCTTGCAAATGGTCGTGCACACTATTTTTAAGTGAATCATTTATTATAAATAAAATAGGTTTTTTTAGGAAAATTGCAAAGTTCAATACAGTAGAGTCATGGGAAATCACAAACTTTGATTTATAAATCAACTCTAAAGTTTTTCCTTGAATAATCTCAAATTCCTTAAAATATTTGACTATTTTTTTTGGGTCAATTCTGGGATGAGCAGATATCTTAATTTTTATATCTAATTGTTTTTCAACTTTCAAAAAGAAAACTCTAAGTGAACTATAATATTCATCAATATTAACATCATTCAATCCTAATTTCAACCAATCTGGGTTCATTGGAACTCCCTGATCAATAAATAATGCAAATTTTTCTTTAGAATTTTTAAATTTTTTTTGTTCTTTCAAAATTAAATATTGATCATAGTTTCTATGATGACCTTTTACAATTTTAGTATCAGGTCCAATTAATGGGATGACTTTTAAATTTTTGTAAGTTTTTTTTCCCATCACATACACAAAATCTGCATTTTTTAATTTATAAAGTTTATGTAAATTTAATTTAAAAAAGATAAATGCAAATTTATTTTTTACAAATAATAATAATTTATTTGAAAAAAAAGATTTGATTTTATGTGTAAAATTAAAACTCTTTTTATTTTCAGGTAGATCGCCTTCAAGAGAACCAACGTGTAAGATAAATCTACAGTTATATTTTGTAAGGTAGTAAAAAATTTTAAGGCTATCTAAATTGAAATTAGTTCTCACGTCAAATAGTAGGTTGTGTCTTTTATTTTTTATTATCAATTCTTTGAAATGTTTGAAATTAGATAAAATTACCTCACAATTAATTTTTTTATTTTTTACCCTTAAATTATATAAAAACTTAAAGTTCCAAATCTCAAATTGAATTTGTTTTTTTTTATAGTTGGAAATTTCTAAATTTTGATAATCCTCATCTGTTAAAGTGCCAGTGGTAAGAAGAATTACTTTTTTCATATTAAATTAGTATTGCAGTTCTATAAACAATTTTACCTATCACTTCGAGTACATCTTAATTATTTTTTTTTATAATATTTTTCAAAACTAAATAATTATTAAGATGATTAAGAATTTTGTTTTTTACTTTTATTTTTTCATCGTAATAATAATATTTATCTTTAACGGTCTGAAATTTTTCTTTTAAATCATTATTTTTAATATTTAAAAACCTTTTTGCCTTATCTAGCACATCTGGATAGTTGTTACATATTATTGATGAATTATCATAGTTAAATGCCCCACGTATGATTCCATTTATGTTGTGTGTGTAATCACAAAAAATTACCGGTATATTGCGGGATATACACTCATCTGCTAGCGAGGTAGGTTTTGCAATTATCAAATCAGCCTTGGAACAAATTTTATAAGAATATTCTGCTTTATTAATAGTATTAATTTCAATATTTTTTCTGTTCTTTATTTTTTCAATTATTTTTTTAAAGTACGGATTATTATACTCTTTCCATTCTTTAAGCCTAATAATAATTTTACAGTTTTTTAAGTCTTGTGATAATTTAAACATTTCCTCTAAGAATAATCTGGAAGCTTTCCAATTTAATAAAATATGTAACTGTGAGGCATGTAAAGTATCAACAGTTTGAAATCCTAGAGCCACAATAACTTTCTTAGATATTTTTTTATTTTTTTTTTTAAAAATCTTATCAGCTCTATATAATCCTACAGGAATTAAATTTTTAGCCATAATTGATTTATTCTTTTTTATTAACTCATTCATTTTTTCGCTAGGTGTAAAATAATCATCTACCAAAATATTTTGTGTATTAAAAAAACTAGAAACAAAACGCTCCTGTGTACTTGCAGTTTTAATATTTAGAGACATTAGTGCTAAAATAATTATTTTGGGACAAAGAAAATCGTAATCTATTAAGGCTATTTTCAATTTTGGAAATTGTTTAAAAATATTTCTGCAATTAAAAAAATATTTTAAATTTATTGTTAACATGGCAATCAAAAATAAATCTGAAGGTTTTCTGATATATAAAATGGACTTTAAAGCAAAAACAAGAGTTAATGCAAAATCTCTTAATATCAGATGTTTATCTGATAAATATTTGTATTTTATAAGTCTATTTTTTAATTTTTTTAAAACATACCCAAAATGAATTATATTTTGTTTTTTAAATTCTTTATACTCGTTAGAATAATATAATGTTTTATTGTAAAGAGCATCTTTTTCATTGAAATTACCATAATATGTATCCCCATGAAGAATATATGCAACGCTGTACTCTCTAACAATAATTTTTTTAGTTTTTTTTTGTTGATGACAAATCGATAAAAATTTATTTAAAAAAGGTTTAAAAATTAATTTTAATTTTCCTAATATTTTCAATGTATTGGTAAAAAAGTCTCTGGGTAAGTAAACTACAGTAAGATTTTTATTTTTATTAATTAAAATTAAGCTGCTGAAACTATAGGTTATAAATATAAGTCGCTTTTTTTGCTTTAGCCAAATATTAATATATGCATTTAGTTCAGTAAATGTATTTCCTATAGTGTCCTTAATTATTAACTTAATTACTTTCTCTGAGTTACTTGAAATATTTTTTAAAAATAATTTTGATATTTTTTTTGAATATATAGATTCAGTTTTTTTTAAAATTAGGTTTTTGGGATCATGGTCCAAGTTACTAAATTCACTGTAAGGAATGTCTCTTATATCTTCTATAGGTAATGGCATAACACCTAAAGACTTGAGTTTAAGAAATAACTTTTTTTCTTCTTTGGATTTAATCCTTAAATAATTAATATTTGTATTAAATAACCTTAAAAAATTTATTAAAAAAAGAGATTTATTACTTATTTCTTCTAAAAGAATATTCATTAATTTTTTTATTAATCTTACTTTTAAAATTACACTTTATTCTTATTTTTTTAAATTTGAAGAAACTAATTTTAAAAGAGTTTTAACGATTAGCATTACCTGATTATTTTTTAAAGAAAAATAAATTGGCAATGAGACAGCTTGATTAAAAAAGTTTTCTGTATTTGGAAATCTAGACTTATCTTTTATTTTATATAAATTGTGATGATAAATTGGGATATAGTGTACTTGTAGATTAATTCCTTTAGATCTAAGTTTTTTAAGTAAAGTATCTTTATTAATTCTTAACTTGTCGAATTTAATTTTTAAAGGATAGAGATGATAAGAGTGTGAAACATTTTGCTGTACTTTGGGTGTTTCAAACAAATCTGTATTTTGAAGTTCTTTATCATAAATTTTGGCAATTTCTTTCTTCCTATTGATAAATTTTTTTAGTTTTTTTAACTGACTAATACCAAGAGCACTTTGGATATCAGTTAATCTATAATTATAACCTAATTCATTTATTGAATACTTCCATGGTTGCTTTTTATTTCTTATAATACCGTGTGATCTTAAAATTTTTATTTTATCAAACAATTTTTTATTATTAGTTAATATGGAGCCACCTTCACCAGTTGTAATATTTTTTACCGGATGATAACTATGACAAACTAAGTCTGCATATTTGACTGCGTACTTTTGATCGTTTGATATTTTTGAACCAATTGCATGACAATTATCATTGATTAATTTAAAATTATATTTTCTAGATAACCCTCTCAGGTTTACCCAATCTGATGGTTGTCCCGCATAATCAGTAACTATTAGTGTGTGAACTTTTTTTCTTTTTTTTTTTAATTCAATAAGTTTAAGCTTTAATTTATCAATATCTATATTGTATGTTTCATAATCAATATCTATTAAATCTACTTTTGCATTCATATATAAAACTGCATTAGTTGAGGCAACAAAGGTTAATGGACTAGCTAGTATTAAATCTTTTTTTTTCCAATTTAGTGCTAATCCACAGAGATGAAGTGCTGCCGTACCACTTGAAGTGCAAGCAACATGTTTTGCTCCAAAAAAAGATCTTAATGCATTCTCAAATTCTTGAATTTTTGGACCTTGTGTTAAAAAGTTAGATTTTAAGACACTTACTACAGATTTGATGTCATCTTTATCTATATAATGTTTACCGTAATTAATCATTTAAAAGATGCTATTAATTATCCAGCTCAAAATCTGTGATGTTATTTTTTACCATCTTTTTTAATTCATTAATGGTTAGAAATTTATTCTTATTACTGGCATAGGAAAAATTGCCCTTACATGGTTTTGCGTTAAATTTTTCTTTATATTTTTTTATATTCCAACCTACAAATTCTGAGCTTGGACAGATTATATAACGATCCTTACATTCTAAAGTATTTAAAGCTTCATTGATTGAAATCATTTCTTCATGAATTTTTTCACCAGGTCTAATACCAATAATCTTAGTTTTAATATTATTTGAAAGGGCCGCAACAAGATCAATCAATTTATATGATGGTATCTTGGGTATAAATATTTCCCCACCCCACATATTTTTAAAGCAATTCATCACAAATTCAACACTATCACTAAGGGTAATCGTAAACCTTGTCATATCAACATCTGTTACTGGAAATTTACTATTTTTTTTAAAATTAAGTAAGTGAGGTACTATTGAACCTCTACTTCCAAAAACATTACCATATCTCACAACTGACAATTTGGTAATTGCAGTTCCTTTGTGATAATTTCCTGCAACTACAAGTTTATCTGCCGTAAGTTTTGTTGCTCCATATAAATTTACAGGTGAAGAAGCTTTATCTGTACTTAATGCAATAACTTTCTCCACTCCCATTTCTAAAGATGCTTCAACTATATTCTGTGTTCCTATGATGTTAGTTTTTACTGCTTCAAAAGGGTTGTATTCTGCTACTGGGACATGTTTAAGAGCCGCAGCATGTATGACATAATTTACTTTTTCTAAAGATTTTTTTAATCTAGGCAAATCTCTAACGTCTCCAATAAAAAATCTTACTTGTTTTTTAAATTTAACTAATTCTCTCTGAAGGTTATATTGTTTTAATTCATCTCTGCTATATATTATTACTTTCTTTGGTTTGTAATCATTTAACAATCTTTTGATTATTTTTTTTCCAAAAGATCCTGTACCACCAGTTATTAATATAGTTTTGTTATTGAACATAAATTTTTTTATTTTCCATATGGTAAGTTATATCACAAAAATTTAATACTTCTTTTCTATGAGATACAAATATTATTGTTTTATTACTAGATATTTTGTCAATTAGCTTTAGAATTTTTTCTTCATTTATTCTATCCAAAGAACTAGTTGATTCGTCAAAAATTATAATATCTGGCTCAAAATATAAAGCTCTAGCTATTCCAATTCTTTGTATTTGACCTCCTGACAAATTTTTTCCTCTTTCTAGTAAATGATGATTTACCCCATCATTGAGTGAATTAATCATTTGATCTAACTGCACTTGTTTTATGCAGCTATTTATTTTTTCATCATCAATTTTTTCATCACTAATCCCAAATGCTATATTTTTTTTTATAGAATCGTTAATTATAAAAATATTTTGGGGAACGAAAGCAACACCTTTTAAATTTAAATAATCATTCTTTACTTTAATAATATCATCAATTATAAATTCAGCTCTATTAGGTTTAATTAATCCTGCTAGAATTTTAATCAAAGTTGATTTACCACAACCACTTTCTCCTGAAATGCCTATTTTTTGAT
>CEST01020069.1_pt1 | contig 13774 bp, 13 predicted proteins | sample 326921 | NCBI WGS metagenome assembly CEST01 (sample SAMEA2621509, study PRJEB7988) | marine metagenome | biome: marine biome (ENVO:00000447); feature: surface water layer (ENVO:00002042); material: "saline water (ENVO:00002010), including plankton (ENVO:xxxxxxxx)" | depth 5 m
AAAAAAATAAAGGCGTAATAAATGTTTAAAACGTTAAGTTTTCCTATTTTGTTCATTTTGAGTTTTCAAGGTTCAAATGTGATCGCACAGGAAACCTCCAACCGAGTAGCAGCGCAATCAGACTGGGCTGTTTTTGTGGGAGAGGGTCCAAAGGAGTGCTGGGCTGTTTCAGCCCCCAAAGAAACTTCAAATAAGCGTGGTGGTGTTACCGTTTCAGTAAAACGCGGTCAAATTCAGCTATTTGCAATCTATCGGCCAAGCGACAACGTCAAGGGACAGATAGCTTTTACAGGTGGCTATCCCTTTGCAGAAGGACGCAACATCAAAATGAAAATTGATGGGGTTACCTATGAATTGCCAACTGATGGTGAGTGGGCGTGGCCCCCCAGCCCAGAAGATGATAAAAAAATTATTGCTGCTATGGAGCGTGGATCTAAAGCTGTGCTTACGGCTCAATCAATGCGTGGCACAGTTACAAAGGATACGTTCAGTTTACTTGGCTTTACGGCAGCATTAAAGGAAGCGGGCAAACGTTGTTCAAGCTGAACTCAGCCTAACAATTGGTAAATAGCTAGGGTATTGTTAAGATAACTACTCAGCAACATGGATCGTAACTATGACTGATACATCAGTTCCAATAACTCAAGATTTTTTGACGATTCCCCGCAAGTTGCAGGTGGGTCCAACTAATCTAGTTGGAATGACGCGCACTGAATTGCATGATGTTCTGATTGTCGCTGGTACCAGCGAGAAACAGGCAAAAATGCGAACGGGACAAATTTGGCAGTGGATTTACCAAAAAGGTGTTCGTGAATTTGATCAGATGACAAATTTATCAAAAGACTATCGAAGTTTTTTAAAAGAGCATTTTGTGGTGATGATCCCCGAGGTTGTATCAAAGCAGGTTTCAACAGATGGCACTAGAAAATATCTAGTGCGGATAGCGGGCGGACACGAAGTTGAAACTGTCTATATACCTGAGAAAGATCGCGGTACACTTTGCATTAGTAGCCAAGTTGGCTGCACACTCACATGTTCTTTTTGTCACACAGGTACACAAAAGCTCGTACGCAATCTGACAGCTGGAGAAATTATTGGCCAAGTTATGTTGGCACGAGATGACTTGAATGAATGGCCAGAACCTGGTCGGAACCCAGTGAATACTGCGCGACTTCTATCTAACATAGTATTAATGGGTATGGGCGAGCCATTATATAATTTTGAAAACGTGCGAGATGCAATGAAAATTGCAATGGATCCAGAGGGAATTTCTTTATCACGACGTAGAATTACTCTATCAACCTCAGGTGTGGTTCCAGAGATTGCGAGAACTGCCACAGAAATTGGTTGCCTTTTGGCTATTTCATTTCATGCTACAACAAATGAAGTGCGAGATAAATTAGTACCCATAAATAAGCGTTGGAATTTGAGCGCCTTGTTGGATGCACTGCGCGATTATCCAAAAGTCAGTAATTCAGAAAGAATTACTTTTGAATATGTAATGCTGAAAGACATAAATGATAGTGACGCTGATGCACACCGTTTGGTAGATCTAATCAAAGGCATCCCAGCAAAGGTTAATTTGATACCATTCAATCCCTGGCCAGGCGCACCTTATGAACGTTCGTCAAAAAATCGAATTCACGCTTTTTCTGAGATCATTTATGAAGCTGGCTATGCAAGCCCCATCCGCAAACCAAGAGGTGAAGATATTTTTGCAGCATGCGGTCAACTCAAGTCAGCCACCGAGCGCGCTCGAAAGAGTAAAAAAGAAATTTCAGCTGAAGCAGGACTCTGATATTTTCTAACAGCCGTGGAAAAATATGTCTTTATATAGAAGTTTTTTGAGCTTTGTTACGTGTCTGGTGGGCCTAACGCTTATAATTCAAACCTACCATTTATTGATAGCCTCCAAAGCTTCGTCCGCAGTTTCAACAAATTTAATGAGCTCTAAATCCTTTTCTGAGATAGTACCAGAATCTGCTAACGCATCCCAATTTATAATCGAGCGCCAAAAGGCTTCACCAAACAGCAACAAAGGTACCGGCTCCATGCGACCCGTTTGGATAAGAGTTAGGCTTTCAAACATTTCGTCCAGTGTTCCAAAACCACCAGGAAAAATACATATAGCACTGGCTCTCATCAAAAAATGCATCTTTCTGAGTGCAAAATAATGAAAGTTAAAACAGAGTTCAGGTGTCACATATGAATTTGGTGATTGTTCATGCGGGAGAACAATATTCAACCCTATTGAGCGTCCACCAGCATCGTGTGCTCCACGGTTTCCTGCCTCCATAACACCTGGACCGCCACCAGTAACAATTACATTTGTGTACCCATCTGATTTTAATGTAATTTTTTTCGCAAAAAGCCTAGCTTCTTCATAATATTTACTAAGATCAGATAACGTTTTAGTGCGAGCCTGATGATGCTTCGCAGGTTCCGGAATGCGGGCACCACCAAATAACACAATAGTAGATTTGATCCCTTGTTCATCCAGTATCATTTCTGGCTTAAGTATCTCCAGCTGAAGTCGTACCGGGCGCAAATCATCACGACACAAAAACTCAGGATCATCGAATGCGAGACGAAAGGCTGGAGACCGCGTCTGAGGATTATCTGGTGCAGTTTTTGCCGCGACCAAATCTTCATGGCTTGCACGCATCTGATGTTTCCGGTCTCTGTCTACCATCTAAAATATCCACTTTGCTTGTTTGATTGGAGGCTCAGACTGTTCATTAAAGGGATACAGCTACTTCAGCGCAACAACTTTTTGTACCAACCTAAGTTAATACCACATTGGAAGCTAGTAATCCAAACCAATGGGGGTAGCATTATCAGTCACCAGGACATGATTGCTAGCACTTAGCAAACTATCGGAAATTCACTATTTAGAAAGTTATTTTAAATAGATTGGCATAGACCTGAAGCACTAGGTTCAGTAATAGATTTATCAAATTAGTTTAATTGGAGACATTCATGCCATACGCACAACTAGAAACTGCAATTGAAGCCGCTTGGGAGGCCCGAGATGCCATTAACGTTGATACAAAGGGCCAAATGCGGGATGCTATTGAAGACACACTGGAAGCACTCGATAGTGGCGCCTTGCGTGTGGCGGAAAAACAATCAAATGGGGATTGGTTTGTAAACCAATGGGCTAAAAAAGCAGTCCTATTGGGTTTTCGATTAAAAGATATGGAACTTCAGACTGGCAGTGCGCAAGGTGGAAGCTGGTGGGACAAAGTTGATAGCAAATGGAAAAACTGGAATGAAAAAGATTGGGCTAAGGCAGGATTTCGCGCCGTTCCAAACTGTGTTGTAAGGAAGTCAGCATTTATAGCGCCTGGCGTGGTTTTAATGCCTTCATTCGTAAACCTTGGCGCTTACGTTGATGCCGGCACAATGGTAGACACCTGGGCCACCGTAGGCAGCTGTGCCCAAATTGGAAAAAATGTGCATCTATCTGGCGGCGTTGGAATTGGTGGTGTATTAGAACCAATGCAGGCTGGTCCCACTATTATTGAGGATAACTGTTTTATTGGAGCTCGTTCAGAGGTAGTTGAGGGATGTATTATCCGCGAAGGCGCAGTACTAGGAATGGGTGTGTTTATTGGAAAATCAACAAAAATCGTAGATCGTGACACGGGTGAAGTAATGTACGGCGAAGTACCAGCGTACTCAGTTGTTGTAGCAGGCTCAATGCCGTCAAAAAACAACATAAACCTCTACTGCGCTGTTATTGTTAAGCGCGTGGATGCTCAAACTCGTTCCAAAACAGCTATTAACGAACTTCTGCGTGATTAATTTATTGAGATTCAGCGAAAAGTCAGATTCTAATGTGAGCCTTTTGAGGTAAGCTTAATTAACAGGCCTATAAAGAAAATTTTTCTTTTCAGCCTACCCTCTGCCCAATACAGTCATAAAAGGGTACACAAGATAAACCGATAAAGATTTAAAATATGACCGAAAAGAAAAAACGCCCCCAGTACGTATTCACCCTGCTTGTTGAGGTTGGACGTAAGGATGGAGATGGCCTTCCATCTGAAGCCATTGGTGGTTCATTGATGATATACGCAAGCGGCGTAGACGAAGCTGAAGCCGTACGTGAAACTGTTGCTATATTAAAGCAGGCTGATCTCGCTCCTTTAGATGTTACAGGATATGGAACTCTGGACGAACGCCTGAGTGAGGGTCATGACATCTCACAAGACGAGCGCGACTTGATGCAACGCTCCCTGGATGAAAACAGCGTCATTGTTGCACAAATGACTCCATTTTTTGAAACAGTTTCAAGAGGGGTGCAATAATGATTAATGCTGTAGATCTTACTGCCGATTTAATTCGATGTTCCAGTGTAACACCAAACGAAGGTGGTGCACTGAAGTTACTTGAAGCAATACTTTCTGATCATGGGTTTTCATGCACCCGAGTTGATCGAGGCAAGGTTTCCAACTTATTTGCACGCTGGGGAAGTGGAAAAACCTTTGGCTTTAATGGGCACACAGATGTAGTTCCCGTAGGAGATATTTCATCGTGGACATTTGATCCCTTTGGCGCAAAAATTCATGATGGTTGGATGTATGGGCGCGGCGCGGCAGATATGAAATCAGGAGTTGCCGCTTTCGCAGCAGCGGCGATAGATTTCGTTACTGACACCCCCCCTTCTGGGTCGATTGTTCTGGCGATAACTGGAGACGAAGAAGGACCTGCCAAAGATGGCACCTTAGCGTTATTGGACTGGATGGAAGCAAAAAACGAGTTTATGGATGTTTGCCTTGTAGGTGAGCCAACATGTCCAGATGAAATGGGCCAAATGATAAAAATTGGTCGCAGAGGATCAATGAATGCCCACTTCAAAGTTACTGGCAAGCAGGGTCATTCAGCTTACCCACATCGCGCTAAGAACCCTTTGCCAGCAATGGCACGATTAGTTGACCAACTTAGTATGACTGAATTAGATCATGGGACTCAACATTTTGATGCTTCAACGATTGCCGTGGTAACTATTGATACAGGAAACTCAGCAACAAATATAATTCCAAAGCAAAGTCTTGCGACAGTAAATATTCGCTTCAATGACTCACATTCTGGAGATAGCCTCACAAAATGGCTAAAAATACAGACTGAAGAGATCATGGAAACCTTTGGTGTTGAAATAAGTACAGAGGTCCATATTTCTGGAGAAAGTTTCATTACACCGCCTGGCGCGTTTTCTGATCTTGTTGCCCGAGCAGTTCAAGTTGAGACCAACCGCAAGCCAATACTTTCAACGAGTGGCGGAACCTCAGATGCCCGCTTCGTTCAGCATCATTGTCCAGTCATAGAGTTTGGACTGGTTGGCAAAACTATGCATCAAGTAGATGAGAGAGTAGAAGTTGCACAAATCCACCAGTTAAAATCAATCTACACTAGGGTTTTGAGTGATTATTTCACCTAAATATCGTAGACGACTAGTAATTATGGTTAAAGAACCACGTGCCGGTAGAGTGAAAACACGGCTAGGACGCAGTATTGGGATGACAGCTGCAGCTTGGTGGTTTCGGCATCAAAGTCGACAACTAATACGGCGCTTAATCGATCCAAGATGGGACCTCATTTTGTCGGTCTCTCCAGACCATCAAGGCATAAAAAGCAGGTTTTGGCCATCAAATATTGCCCGGATTCCACAGGGCCATGGCTGTCTGGGTGACCGAATGAAGTCTATATTCAAATTTTTACCACCTGGACCAGTATGTATCATTGGGGCTGATATACTTAAGGTCGACGTTAATGAAATATGGGCCGCCTTTCGGAGCCTAGGCACCCATCAGGCTACGTTAGGCCCAGCACAGGACGGTGGATATTGGCTAATTGGGCTCAAACGAAGTAAGGCTGTGTCTAGCCAAATATTTGAATCTGTGCGCTGGTCGAGCAAATCAGCTTTAGAAGATACTGTAGCCAGTATGCCTGACCTAACCATCAGCTACGTATCAACTTTAAGAGATGTAGATGATATCAATGACTTGTAAAATGAACACTAAATCTTCACTTAAGCCCAAGACTAGGGGTGCCATGAAAATAGCGAAGATTTATATTGGTAGAGCAATACTCAGATATTCTTTTTGACCAAATTTGAACTGAGGATTCACCTTACAGGAATTAGTTTTTTGTACGAGTGAGCCTAATCCAAAGTCTGACGAGCCAATTGTACGGCGAGAATGCCAGCCATTATCACAATTACACCTATAACGTCCGAAAACCTTAAGCTCTCACCCAAAAAAATTACTGCAATAGCTACACCAAAAAATGGATTTAAAAAATGGAATGTGGCCGCCTTCACGGCGCCTATTCGACTCACCAGCCAGAACCAAATGAAGGTTCCCACAAGCCCAGGTATAAAAACTGAGTAGGCAAAAGCAATAATTAGATTTGGAGACAAAACTATCGTTGGTTCCTCGAACAATAACCCAGGAATCACAAGTAATATTGAACCCACGAGCATCTGCAAACCTACTATCATCAAAAGGTTTCCACCAGAAGACGCTCCTCGCATCGTCAATGTAGCAATAGTAAGCGAAATAACTGCTATAGCACATAGTATTATTCCTAAAAGGTCAGCCCCACTTTGCAATCTGACACCCATAATAAGAGTAACACCAAACGCACCCACAAAAAGACCTAGTATCCCCAAGCGTGAGAGGCGTTCACCAAAAATTATCCACCCAGAAAACCCAACAGCCAAAGGCATTATAGATGCAATAATTGAAGCTAAAGACGCCTCAATAGACTGCATTGCTACAAAGTTTAGTCCAAGATAAAGAGCATTTTGGCAGATTCCAAAAACGATAGTGGCTTTCCATTGTTCAGGCGTCAATTTCCAAGATTGGCCTAACAGTCTTGCTATACCAACGCCTATAAGACCAGAAATCATAAACCTGAGAGATAGTGCTAACAATGGGGGTGCATCAGATACAATAATTCGGGCAGATGTAAACGCAGATGACCAAATTAGTGCAAAGGCTAAACCAGCAAAAATCGCTCGTACATCCATTAGACGCTTCTTTCGCACAATACCTTTGTGCAAGCATTGGTTAATATTAGTTGAAGAAGCAAGGTTAGTTAATTTTTTAGTATAAATTAACCTACAACAGGCTTTTTATGATATTCCACAAATAGAAAAACCCACCCGTTAAGTTGAGGGTGGGCTTCTTAGTCAGAGTTTCTAACTTAGCTATTTACACTATCTTTTAGTGCTTTCGCTATCGTCATTTTTACAACTTTGTCAGCACCTTTTTTGAAGCTTTCACCAGTTGCGGGGTTACGTACCATACGTTCAGGACGCTCACGGCAGTAGATTTTTCCTACACCGGGCAAAGTCACAGCACCACCACCAGATACTTCGCTTGTTATAAGGTCACAAATTGCGTCCAAGGAAGCTGCTGCTGATTTCTTATCTGTACTCATTTTATCTGCCAAGGTGGCAACTAATTGTGTCTTCGTCATAGGTTTTGACATTTATTTTCTCCTAAAAAGCCCAACACCTTGGGCACCAATCCCTTATATTAACTGCATATTGTGGTCAGACACAACAAATTGTCTCAAATTAATTTAAAAAAATACAAAATAATTTGAAATTAAAGAAAAGCTGTCTCCTGAAAACTTCTTAATTTACGAGAATGGATGCTTTCCAATGGCATTTCTCTCAAAATTTCCATAGCCCGTATGCCTATTCTGAGATGACGGACTACTTGGGTTTTGTAGAATTCAGTAGCCATTCCAGGTAACTTCAACTCTCCATGAAGTGGTTTGTCACTCACACATAATAATGTTCCGTAAGGTACACGGAACCGATAACCGTTCGCGGCAATTGTGGCACTTTCCATATCTAGAGCAATCGCACGGGACTGGCTTAAACGCAGTACAGGGCCAGATTGGTCCCGTAATTCCCAATTTCTATTATCAATCGTAGCTACCGTGCCAGTGCGCATAATTTTTTTTAACTCAAAACCGCTAAACTCTGTCACTTCAGCAACTGCCTGTTCCAGGCTTGTCTGTATTTCAGCAAGAGCTGGAATGGGTACCCAAATAGGCAAATCATCGTCCAATACATGGTCTTCTCGGAGATAAGCGTGAGCCAAAACAAAATCTCCTAAATCCTGTGAGTTTCTTAAGCCAGCGCAATGCCCAACCATTAACCAGGCGTGTGGACGTAACACCGCTATATGATCCGTAGCAGTTTTAGCGTTTGAGGGGCCTACTCCAATGTTAACCAATGAAATTCCACTGCCATCAGTCCTTTTCAAATGATAGGTAGGCATCTGTGGAATCTTTTCAGAGCTTTTTAACAGTCCATCACCCTTTTTAATAAAATGATTTCCCGTTCCAACAAAGGAATAATAGCCACTGGACGGGTCGTCCAACTGCTGACGCGCATATGCTTCAAATTCCTCGACATAAAATTGGTAATTGGTAAATAAGACGTGGTTTTGAAAGTGCTCAGGGTCAGTAGCCGTGTAATGGGCCAAACGAGCTAAAGAGTAGTCAACTCTTTGGGCTGTAAAAGCTGCAAGTGGCATGCAGCCATCAGCCTTTGGGGTCGCAACACCATTAACGATATCATCATTCATTGTGCTAAGTTCTGGTACGTCAAAAACATCTCGCAGTGTAAATCCAGCAGCTTCAGGTGGGACAACTAGGCTAGGATCATTCGCAATCGCAAAATGAATTGGTATTGGGGTATCAGAATACGCTACTTGTATTGATACATTGTGGTTCTCAATAAGCAGACCCACTTGTTGCTCAAGGTAGTGACGAAACATAGCTGGTCGTGTGATAGTCGCGGCAAACGTGCCAGGACCTGTCACATGACCAAAGGACAGCCTACTATCTACTGAGGCGTAACTCGTTGTTGTAATGCGAACTTCTGGATAGTAGGCTCTGTATCGGCAGCTACTTTGCCCAGTTTCTAGCACAGAAATAAATTTTTCACATAAAAAGTCTGAAGCCTCCCGGTATAACAGTATTAGATAGGCAACGGCGTCCTTGGGGTTTTCAAAGTTTTTTGTGGGCTTGTCACCGGGCAACATCAAATTCGGTTCACCTTCAATCATCTCTCCTCAATACCCCTCAATACATTTGTGATTTCAAATTTTTTGACATCCACTAGACCCAGATCACTTATTCTAAGTTCAGGGATTACAACAAGAGCCAGCAAAGAGTGCTGCATGTAGGCATTATTTAATGAACAACCACATTCTCCCATCGCCTGCACCATATGCTCAGCTTTGGCAGCAACAGTTGAGGCTGGGGCATCAGACATAAGTCCAGCAATCGGCAGTTCAACGAGCGCCAATTCCTCACCATCTTTCCAAACTGTTACCCCACCACCAACTTTTGCCAAACGGTTTGCAGCTAACGCCATGTTTTTGTGACAAGTTCCTACTACAATCATGTGATGACTGTCGTGCGCAACCGTCGAAGCAACGGCCATGTCACCCCTATATCCAAAGCCAGATACGAAGGCATTTGTTACCGCTCCAGTCGCTTGATGCCGCTCAACTAAGGCAACCTGACAAACCTCACCTTGGCTACAGATAATGCCATTTCTTACCGGCAAACAGGCATCTAGCGCTTTGGTAGGAGCTTGGTTTTCAACAACCCCAATAACCCGCACATCTACTGCAGACATTCCTTCAGGCGCAGTAATTACAAAATCCTCAGGGTTTTTGTTTACCCCCATATTGACAGTTTGCCGCACATTTTTTGGCCAAGATAGGTGCGGGCATTCTGCTTTGATATCACCCTTGATAGCCACAGTCTTACCACGCGCAATTACGTAATCTATTGGCAAAGTTTTCAGATCGCTAGTGAATATAATATCTGCGCGGCGACCTGGAGTAATACTACCTAATTCACGTTCCAACCCAAAATGAGTAGCGGTGTTTAAGGTTGCCATCTGAAGGGCTACCACTGGATCACACCCACAGGCAATCGCATGGCGCACCACACGGTTCATGTGCCCTTCATTTACTATAGTTCCAGAATGGCAATCATCAGTGCAAAGAATGAAGTTGCGTGGATCAAGACCTTGCTCAGTAATTGCTGTAATTTGGCTTTCAACGTCATACCATGCACTACCCAAACGCAACATGGCGCGCATACCTTGTCGAACTCGCATTAAGGCATCAATCTCTCGGGTGCCTTCATGGTCATCAGCCGGTCCACCAGCTGCATAGGCGTGAAATGCGGGCCCAAGATCAGTACTAGCATAATGCCCCCCAATCGTTTTTCCGGCATTTGCTGTTGCCGCCATTTCAGCAAGCATTTGAGGTTCGCTATTAATCACTCCTGGAAAATTCATCATCTCACCAAGGCCTATTATACCAGGCCAGGTCATCGCTTCGGAAACATCAGCTGCAGTAATTTTGAACCCAGTAGTCTCTAAGCCCGGAGCTGAAGGAGCGCAGCTTGGCATTTGTGTGTATATGTTAATCGGTTGCATCAACCCTTCATCATGCATCAGCCTCACGCCATTTATTCCCAGAACATTTGCTATCTCATGTGGGTCTGTGAACATCGTTGTAGTGCCATGTGGGATGACTGCTCGAGCAAATTCTGCTGGGGTCAGCATCCCACTTTCAATATGCATATGGCCATCACAAAGTCCTGGTATCAAAAACCCTTCAGTATGCAAAACTTCAGTTTCATCACCAATACAATGACTTGCGTTCGGACCAACATACGCAAATCGTCCACCAGATATAGCAACATCCCAACGTAAAATTTCTCGGGTGTGAACATTGACCAGCTGACCACCTAAAATTACTGTATCAGCCGGAATTCGACCAGCCGCCACAGAAATTAACTGAGAGGCGCTTTCAGGCCAAGTTTTAAAAAGATGTTCCATGTTGGAATTTCTCTGTTTTTAGCCTAATAAGCAAGCCCCTTTTGTTACTGCAAAATGAAATTTTTAAAAAATAGGGCAGATTTTATAATATATTCTAAAGTATCCAGTATACTCACTATACTCCAACGTTGTTGAGTATTTAAAAATAAGTTACACCACCTTTCAATTGTCGGGTTTTTAACAAAGTGAAGAAAGGTTACTTATAATGGCAAAAAGTAATCTCCATCCAAATATGGATTATTGGGAAGAACGGGTGGATTTAGCAGCCACTTTTCGTTGGACCGTACGATTAAATATGCACGAAGCAGTAGCTAACCATTTTAGTTTTGCAATTAATGACGACGGTACTAAATTTTTAATAAACCCAAATCAGATGCATTTTTCACGTGTTAAAGCATCAAATTTGCTTGTCGTTAACGCGAATGATCCCTCCAGTATGGACGGGCCTGATGCTCCAGACCCAACGGCCTGGGGTTTGCACGGAGGTTTACACAGACATTGTAAACATGCCCGATGTGTAATGCATGTGCATTCGCCCTATGCGACTGCACTGGCCGCACTCGCAGACAGCAATCTTCCTGCTGTAGACCAGAATGCTTGTATGTTTTTTAACCGCTACGTGATCGATGAGAGTTACGGTGGGTTGGCGTTTGAAAAAGAGGGAGAACGGTGTGCGGCGCTGTTTGATGACCCAAAAAAGAAAGTAATGATCATGAGTAATCACGGTATCTTGATTATTGGTGCTACTGTAGCTGAAACTTTCAACAGAATGTTTTATTTTGAACGTGCCTGCCAAACCTATTTACTAGCACTGCAAACAGGCCAAAAACTTCGCATACTAGAGGATTCCATTGCTGAAAAAACTGCGCAGGCGATAGAAAATTATCCTGAACAAGATTCCAGACATTTGGCAGAACTCAAAACTATTTTAAACGAAGAGGGCAGCAATTACGCTAGTTAATTGCCCAGCAAGGATTAAAAAATGCATTACGGAATATCACCAGAGCAAGAGATGATTGCCAATACCGTTCGTTCGTTTGTTGAAAAAGAAATTTATCCGCACGAAGAACTCGTTGAACGTAGTGGAGAGGTCCCTGCAGAGATAGCACAAGACATAAAACAAAAAACATTAGACCTAGGGTTTTACGCATGTAATTTTCCAGAATCTGTTGGCTGTGCTGGATTGAACCATATGGATTTTGCGTTGGTAGAACGCGAACTTGGTCGTGGAAGCATGGCCCTCAATCATTTCTTTGGCCGTCCCCAAAATATTCTTATGGCTTGTGAAGGGGAACAAATTGAGCGCTACCTGATGCCTGCGGTACGTGGTGAACGTATGGATGCGTTAGCCATGACGGAGCCTGGCGCCGGCTCTGATGTCCGCGGTATGAAATGTTCTGCAGTTCGAGATGGGTCCGATTGGGTTGTTAATGGCACTAAGCATTTTATTAGTGGTGCGGATCATGCAGACTTTATTATTGTATTCATCGCAACGGGCGAAGATCAGACGCCAAAAGGGCCAAAAAAGCGGATAACGGCGTTTCTAGTAGATCGCGGGACAACAGGTTTCACAATTCGTGATGGTTATAAATCTGTTAGCCATCGTGGTTATAAAAATATGATCCTGGACTTTGATGATTGCCGTTTGCCACAAACTCAAGTTTTAGGTGAAGTGGATGGAGGCTTTGAGGTAATGAATACGTGGCTTTATGCAACCCGCATAACTGTCGCCACCATGAGCGTTGGCAGGGCACGTCGCGTTTTTGACTACGCCCTTAACTACGCCGCAGAGCGAGAACAGTTTGGTCAAAAAATTGGAAAGTTTCAGGGGGTCAGCTTTCAATTAGCCGACATGATAACAGAAATTGATGCCGCTGACCTTCTCACACTTGCCGCTGCCGATCGCCTTGATAAAGAACTCCCCGCTAATAGAGAAATTGCAAGTGCAAAACTCTATGCCAGTGAAATGCTAGCGCGCGTCACAGATACGGCCATCCAACTCCACGGTGGAATGGGCTTAATGGATGATTATCCTCTTGAACGATTTTGGCGGGACGCAAGAGTTGAGCGCATTTGGGACGGCACTTCAGAAATCCAACGACACATTATTAGCCGCGATCTTCTTCGCCCGTTGGAAGCTTAATATGGTTTCTTCGAAAAGGACCAAACCCAATTTGACCTATATAGACAGTTTCAGCTGGTACGGAGAAAATTCTTGAACCTGACTAGGTTGTTTAAACCAAAAACTATTGCTGTAATCGGAGGCGGAGCATGGTGTGAATCAATTATGTCCGCCGCTCACCAAATTGGTTATGAAGGCACCATTTTACCAGTACACCCATCTGGAAAGAAAATAGCTGGAGTGACGTCTTTAAAGTCTCTGGACGCATTTCCAGGCTTAATAGATGCAGCTTTTGTTGGAGTTAATCGGCACGCCACATTAGACATTGTCACTCAATTGCGAACCTTAAATGCTGGAGGCGCCACCTGTTTTGCCTCTGGGTTTTCCGAAGCTGCGGCCGAAGATGCTTCCGGCGTAAGTTTGCAAAAAAAATTGGTCAAAGCCGCAGGCGAAATGCCTATCCTAGGACCTAATTGTTATGGGTTTTTAAATGCGTTTGATAAGTGTGGCATATGGCCTGACCAACACGGTTGCCGTGAAGTAGATCAAGGCGTAGCAATTTTGACCCAGAGTTCTAACATTGCAATTAATATTACAATGCAAAATAGGGGATTGCCTATTGGTTATGTGATTGCTTGTGGGAACCAGGCCCAAACCTCCCAGGCAGATGTTGCTATACACCTACTAAATGATCCGCGCATAACCTCTATCGGCCTACACATTGAAGGCTTTGGCGATCTACGCAAGTGGGAAAGCCTTGCTCA
>CEST01035022.1_pt1 | contig 13650 bp, 10 predicted proteins | sample 326921 | NCBI WGS metagenome assembly CEST01 (sample SAMEA2621509, study PRJEB7988) | marine metagenome | biome: marine biome (ENVO:00000447); feature: surface water layer (ENVO:00002042); material: "saline water (ENVO:00002010), including plankton (ENVO:xxxxxxxx)" | depth 5 m
TCATTTGCCCATTTATAAAGTAGGTATCCATCTGCATTTTTAGATAGTACTTGTTCTTGATATTTTTTTGAAATATTTCCTTTAAATAAACTTAATGAAAAATAACCCAATACAATTAAGTATAAACATGAAAAAATTATTAATATTTTTTGAAATATTTTTTGAAATATTTTTTCGTGTTGAGTGTTGTATAGTAAAGAAAAAAAAAGCATCCAAATGAAAATTTCAACATAAAATCTTCCAACCGGTTGTGCTAGGTTTAATGCTATAACAAAAAAGATTAAATAAATTACTGTGATTTTTCTAATAAGTGAAAATTTGAAATTATAATTAAATAAAAAATATAGAGCAAAAGGTCCTATACAATATGTTATCTCTCCAATCCGAAAGTGACCATATTGATCATATGGGAAAAAAAGCCAAAAAATTAAATACCTTGAATTGCCAGTCCCGTGTCTTAAACTTGCATTCATTGCATCTGCACCGAATGGATCTGACACTGGATTGAAAAAATTATAAAAAAAATTATCTTGAAAATTAATGAATTCATAAACTTCCCTTGGCACAATCAAAATTAAAAATAGTATGGAAATGATAATTATAGATTGAAAAAAAAATTTTTTATCTAAAATTTGATAAATTGAGAATAGTGAAATTAATCCTGAAGAAAGCAAAAATGAAAATTTCATTTGGGTTGAACTAAATAATAAAAAAATTAAAAGAGAGAATCCTATAACTAGACTTTGTTTTTTTAAATCTTTTAGATAGAAAGCAGCTAATATTAAAGACAAGAAATTTGTCGTTATTGGAAATAGTTGTGGCTTAGAAGTGGATATCAAAAACAGTAGTACAGGCATTGTAAGCAAACTCAAACATACGAACAATTTTTTTTCATAATTAATTACGATCTTTTTGTATTCAAAATTTATAATAATCAAAATAATAAATAATAACGAGGTAAACTGTAAAAGTTGTGAAAAGTGCAACCCACCCAGCACTATACTGTATAAAAATAAAGACTCTCCCGAACCAACTAATTGGCTATGCATCCAGTTTTTATAAAATTGTGCATTTCCAAACTCAATTTGATAATAAGGTATTGTCAAATGATAATCTAAGCTATCTGCATCAGTAATTGGATTTAGAGATAAAATAAAATAAAAAAATAAGATTATATAAATAATATTTTCTTTATAATTTTTCTTTCTAAAAATTTTTTTAAAATTATGAAGATATGTGGGTTTATAAAAACCAAAAAAAATTATTATTAGACTGATAAGTTTAATTAGATAATTATTTAATTCTACAAATAATAAAAAGTTAAAAGTAAAAACAGCTAAAAAATTTATTAAAAAAAAATAATTTATAATTGTGCTTATAAGGTAATTGTCTATTAATAAAATTGAGTCTGTTTTTTTTCTAAACTTATAAGCTAGATTGTAAAAGCCATTTATTAATAATAACGATATTAATATTGAAAATAAATAATTGTTATCAAGTAAAATCATTTTAATTTTTATTAAAAAAGTTATTTTCAAATTGAATATAAAAAAGAATTTTCATGATTTACCTTTATTATACCCGTTAGGGTTTAAGTGTAAATTTTTTTAATAAGAGGATAATTTTTTTTTGATCTAAGTTCTTTACACTAGAATCTAAATTATCTAAAAAATTTTCAACAATTTTAGGATTTAATATTTTTTCATTGGCAATACTAATTTCTTTAATTGGTGTATTTTTCAGTGTGGTATTACTTAATTTTTCATTAAGTTTTTCAGATTTAAATTTTCCTATAATATTAATTTTTAATTTTTGATTGTGAACATGTATTAAATCAAAAATCTTATTAATTATATTGATAATCTTAATTGGTTTTCCCATCCTTAAAATAAAAATCGAACTGTCATATCTAAGTTGTGAAGCCTGAAGTACTAAATTGCATGCCTCTCTAATACTCATAAAGAAACGTGTCATTCTAATATCAGTTATAGTAACTGGTAAATCTTTTTTTATTTGATTTTTAAAAATTTCAATTGCAGATCCTGCACTTCCGAAAACATTTCCAAATCTAACAACGGATATTTTTGAATTTTTATAATCTGCTAAACTGGACATTGATAACGAAATTATTTCAGCTGCTCTTTTAGTCATTCCAAGTATAGTTTTTGGTTCTACGGCTTTATCAGTCGAAATTACTGTTAAATTGATATTGGTATTTTTTATTGATTTTAGTAAAGAAAGAGTAGCCAATATATTGTTTCTAACAGCAGAAATTAAATTTTCTTCTAAAAAATTTACATGCTTGTATGCTGCTGCATGAAAAATATAGTTGATTTTGTTATCTCTGATCATTTTTTCTAGTTGGCTTTGATAATTAATATCTAATAAAATGTATTGAACATTTTTTCTTAGACCTAATTTTTGTTTTATTTTAAATAAGCTATATTCAGAATTATCAACAATTAATAATCTTTTTGGATTAGATCTTAATATTTGAAATGAAATCTCAGAACCAATAGATCCAGCTCCACCAGTGACTAAAACAGACTGATTACTAAACTTTTTTATAGATCTATTTTTAATGTCAAAAATCTTTCTTTTTATAATGTCGCCTAGGTCAAGATCCTTTAAATCATCAATGATTACTTGATCTTTTAATAATAAATTTTGCTTATGGGGAAGAGAGCTTATATTCAGAGTTATAGGAAACAACCTCGTATATAAATTAACCAACTTTTCATGATTCATAGACGGTATTGCGATTATTATATTTGAAATTATATTTTTTTTTGAAATATTTAAAAGTTCGTGATTTGAGATAATTTTTTTACCTAGATATTTTTTTCCAATTAATAATGGATTATCATCTACAAAATAACTTACGTTGCTTTCATTTAATTTAATTAACTTTTTTGCAATTTTTTTTCCCGCAAAACCACAACCATAAACGATTGAACCATTCATATGCCTGTTAATAGTATTAAAAAATATTTTATTTTTTTCCTTTAAAATTTCACCTTTTAAATCTTTTTTGATTTCATTTTTTAAAAAATTCTCAACTTTAATAAATTTTTTATTATCTATTATTTCTTTTAATTTAGAAATATTTGCTACTGAACTATTTATTTCATTAATGTTTTTTTTAATATAAATAAGTTTATTTTTTGGAATTTTTAGAAAACTAATAATATCTTTAATTTTTGTACCGTTTCCTGAGCCAACATCATAAATATTAGATTCTTTGGAATTTAGAAGTTTTGCGTAAATTTTACAAACGTCATTGACATGAATAAAATCTCTTATTGAATCACCATTATTATATATAGTAATTTTTTTTTTTTCCTTAATATTTGTAATCAACTTATGGATTATTGAAAAATTTTCATTTTCACCATACATGTTAAACAGCCTGGTGATAATTAATTGTATTTTTTTTTTTTGACAAAAATTATTAAGAGTTATCTCATTCAATAATTTTGCTGATGAATATAATTGGCGATTGTTTATATCGTCAGAATAACTGTGCTCATTAATAGAGCCATAAATTGAAGAGCTACTTGTATAGATTATTTTATTTAAATACCTTTGATTTATACCATCTAATATTGAACTTAAGTTATTAATGCTAAGATCAAAAAATATTTGATAATTATCAATTGAGGATAGTTTTGAAGATGGATAGAAAATATTAATTATTAAATTAAATTTTTTTTTATTACTAATATAAAATTCTCTAAATTCTTTTAAATTATACAAAGTAGAAGATGGGATATTTAGCTTTAATTTATTTGATAAATAGCTTCTCTTACCTAAAATTATAGTTTTCAATTTCTATCTTTCTCCAAATTTTTTCACATGATTTATTAATGTCGAATTCTAAACTCCTTAAATATGAATTATCACTAAAAAAATCATAATTATTTAAAATCTTGTTTATTAATTTAATCATTATTTCTGGTTTATTAGTTTTTTTAATGAAGCCATCTTTACCATTTTCTATAATTTTATCTATATCTCCCTCACTACAAGAAATTACTGGTATGCCATAACTTTTAGCTTCTAATGCTGCGTAAGGATAATTATTAACAGGACCTGTAATTAACAAAATATCTGTTTGTTTGTAAATCTCTTCTTTATTAACCCATCCATAGAAATTAATATCTTTATTAACGTACTGTTGCTTCAATTCTGATAATAATTGCCCATCACCATAAATATTAAAAGAAACTTTTCTCTTTGCTTTTAAAAATTTGCTAGCTATATCTAAAAATAATGAAGGATTATTTTCATGCTCTAATCTTGCGGCAAAAGAAATATTTATCCTTTTTCTAGCCTTATTTACTTTTCTCTTTTTTTTTATTTCAACACCATTATAAAAAATTGGTGCATTTTTGATTTTCATCCAAGGGTATTTTCTTTTCCACCAGTTTTTAGCTGAGTTTGATCCAAAAAATAAAAAGTCTACATTTCTATAAAGTAAAGAGAAAAAAAATCCTGCTACATAAGACTTTATATTCATACTTAATAACCCACTATGAAGTGTTAAAATTATTTGATTATCATTCTTTCTAAAATCTTTTAGTATAAAAAAATATTTTATCAAGAAAGCATAATTAGTAATAAATAGAATTTTTTTACCTCTTCCAGTATTTAATATTTTATTTATCTTTTTTTTATTTTGAACAACTCTATATAAAGTAATTTTTTTTTTAAGATTTTCATAAGTTTTTTTTGGGTTATCATCAATTAAAGAAATCTTCTTTCCTTTTTTTGATAAATAATTAACATGATCATTAATAAATGTTGCTACACCACCTCTTTGTCCATTTGACAAAAAAATATATTGTGATTTATCTTGCATAACAAAATCTATTTATTTCAATGTAACTTATTTTTTTATATTTAAATAAAATCATTTATAAGAGCACTTTGAACCTTTGTTTAAATCAATTTCATAAATATAGGCGTCGTATTTACTTTTACTAAAACCCAAGGGGTTTCTTCCAACTATTCTTCCAACGCCCTTACCATGTGCAAATAGTTTACCTCTACATTTGTAAAAATAATCATGTTTTGCATAAAGATAATTATATTCTACTTTAGCACTTTTTTCTTGATTATAAATTGTATGATCTAAATAAAGTATATGTGTTGGTTTTTTTTTAGCTGCTTCTTTAATAAAATAATCTAAATCCTTTTGATCTCTCACATAAAGCCTAAAACCAGAACTTATAAACTCATTCTTTGAAAATGCATATGCTCTATGTGTGGAAATTAAAATAGCATTTTCTGGTAATACTTTATTTGCCCATTCATAAACAAGGTAACCATCTGCATATTTTTTAAGAATATTTTTATAATTTTCAGTAGAAATAAGTCCTGGTATAAAATTTACAATTGTAAAAATTAATATAGATAAGATTACAATAGAATTAACTATTATAATTTTTTCGAATATAAATAAATAATTATTTTTATAGTGTCTGATATACATTAAGGAGGCAAACATTGCCCAGAGAAATGGTTCTATGAAAAATCTACCTACTGGTTGACCAAATATAATTGCCAACATAAAATAAGCACAAAAAATTATCAAAATTTTTCTTACTTCAATCTTAATAAAGTTTAAATTAAACATAAAGATTAGTACGCTAATTCCTAAAACTTCAGTAATCATACCTGGTGATATCAGTCCATTTCTTATGGGTACAAATAACCAATATAATGAATATCTTGAATTTCCAGGACCATGTTTCATGGATGACATAAAAGCATCTGTTATATTAATATTAGCTACTGGATTAAAAAAATTCTGAATTATATTTGGACTTAAATTTTTATAGTCATAATATTCTCTTGGTAGAACTATTAAAATAAATAGTAATAAGCAAATTGCAATTGTGTTTATAAAAAGTTTTTTTTTTATCATTTCATAGGTTGAAAGAGCGCCAATAATAAATGCTGTTAAATAGAAAGAATATTTAAACTGTGCAGAACACAAAATAAGAAAAATAATAATTGTATATATATATAAAGAATATTTTTTATTACTTTCATTTGGTAAAATAAAAACTGTTAATAAAAAAGCTAAAAAATTTGTAGAGATTGAAAATAGTGTTGGTTTCATTGTAAAAACTAAAAATAAAAATGATGGGATGCAAAGGATACACAAAATTATCAAGTTTCTACTTCTATTCTCTACATTTATTTTTTTGAAATCAAAATGAGAAATAATAATTATTATTAATAACAAAGAAAAATATTGCAATATTCCTGAGAATTGAAATGCCTTTATAGACATTGCCAGTGTTATTAAGGCTTCTCCTGCACCCACTAATTGACTTGCTATCCACTCAAGATCAAAATGGAAAAAACCCTCTGTTAAAAAAATATAAGGAACTGTTAAATGATATTCAAGAGAGTCAGGGTCAGTAGTTGGCATAAGTGAAAGTAAAAAATAAAAAAATAAAATAAGATATATTAACAATTGTGTTTTTGAACTTATTGAAAAAATATTTTTAAAAAATACCTTCAGGTAATAGGGCTTATAAAAACCAACTAAAATAAAAAAAATACAAGTTAATTGTAAAAAAAATTTATTGATGCCTATAATTAAAAAAATATTATAAAATACAATTGATAACAAATTCACTACAATAAAAAAAAATACTATCGAACTATTAATATTATAATTATTCAAAAATAAAAATTTTTTATTTTTACTCAAGATAAATGATGCGTTGTAGAATCCGTTAATTAATAATACTGATAATATAATAGAAATGATTGGGTGAGTTTCTAATAAAAACATTTATAAAGCTTTTGTATTAATTTTTTAGGAAATATAGATATAATAAAAAAAATAAGTTTATATAAAAAGCCATCAATAATTATTTTATATCTAATTGTTTGCTCTTTAGAAATTTGATTATGCAAAAAGTTTTTAATAAAAATTTTATCAGAAAAATTTTTATAGTTTAGAAATTTTTTTAAATCTATATTTGCTTGATATTTGTAACAAATATAAGACAATTCCTCTACTTCTTTTGATTTGTCTTTTGACTCATTGTTGTCATGTATTCTGTAATACGCAAGATAATCCTCAATATAATCCATATTACAATAAAGGCTTAATCTAATAAAAAAATCCATATCGGATGCAATATGTAAATTTTTATCAAATGAATATTCTAATTTTTTTATACATTCTGCTTTAATCATTACAGTTAACCATGCGGTAAGAGGATTTCCATCAATATAACTTTCTATTAATTTCTCTGGGCAAATACCTCTATTAAGTACTTTAATTTTTTTAGATTCTATATTTTTTTTTACTAGATAATAATTACTATAGATCAAATCAATATTTTGGTTCTCTTGAAATCTTTTAATTTGCTTCTCTATCTTGCGATCATTCCAATAATCATCTACATCTAAAAAGCTTATATATTCACCTTTACATAATTCTATAGCTAGTCCTCTTATCTGACCAAGATTTAATAATTTGCTAGAAGTAAAGCACTTTATTCTTTTATCCTGAAAGCTTTCAGCAATCTCCAAAGACTTATCATTTGAAAAATTATTGTAAAAAATTAATTGCCAGTTTTTATGTGTTTGATCTAATAAACTCTTAATAGCTAACTCGATGAACTTTTCACCATTATGACAGGTCATTATAATATTAACTAAAGGCATTATCTTTTTATATAGAAAAAAAAATATTTTTGTATTAGATAGTGATTTATGAGCTCTAAAGACACCAAAACTTTTTACTTATATCAATTTTTTGCCTTAACTTTTCTATTACTAACTACAAAATATTTAAATATCCACGACATCATTAATATAGGTGGTCAAATGGATGCGATTAGCTACATTGAAATCTCCAAGTACTTTCCCAAGCTTCCCAGTGAAAATGATATAATACTTCAAAATGCAGCCCAAAGATTTATAATACCCTACGCTGTCGGTTTCTTTTCAAATATATTTGCGATCGATTTATTGATTGTATTTAGAGTTTTTACGCTACTTTTTTTACTTTTTTATATTTTTCTAATCACATTTATTGTGGATAAATTAAAATTAAACTTACGAGAATCAATTTTGTTATTTTCACTATTATTCTTAAATCCTTATATAGCGAGATTTCACTTATTTAATCCAATACAATCTCACGATATGTTGTTTTTTTGTTTATGTATAATATTTGCATATTCAGTGATTTCGAATAAATTTATTTTAAATATTACCACAATTGTAATAACAATTTTTTTGAGACAAACTTCTATTGCACTATTTTTTGCTTCCTTAATACATTTAATTATTTATAAAAAAATTAAATTAATTATTTTTCTATGTTTGTCATATTTTATTGGTCTATACACAATTACATATGTGGGGAAATATATATCCACAAACTCATTTCCAATTCAAACTGCTTATGGAATTTTTTTATATGATTTTACTCAAATTGATAAATTAGTACGGTTTGCACTGCTTCCACTTGTAAGTTTTTTTCCACTTTTTATATTTTTTTTAAGTGAGAGAAATAAAGATATTAATATAAAAACTATCTTAATCTTATTAATACCTTGTATTATGATGATTGCACAACCGTACCTTGGAGGGCCAATATATTCTACGGCAAATGTTGTTAGAATTTCTACCCTATGCTATCCAATTTTAACTATATTAATATTTTATAGTTTTAATTTAAGAAAAATTTTAACGAATAACTTAATTTTTTTTCTATTATTGTGTTGTTTGTTTTTTTGGTCAATACACCCCACATTTTCAATTTTCAAATTCTTTGGAATTTTTAGGTTTTACAACTATTAAGAAATATAAAGTATTGGGACTCTAATTATACAAAGGTAAATTCATCAAATTTAACTTTTTTATTTTCCAAATGGTCCTTATAAAAAAATAAAGACTGGATTGCAAAAAATGTAACCCATGAATTTGAGTGCTTCAATACAACTCCATCACTTTTTTTTCCCCACGAAAAAGCACCCTTTATTTTAAGATCATTTGTTTTTATATTTTGGTATTTTAGCATTATCTTTAGTAATTTTTGTAACTTATTTTCACTAACTATTAATTTTTTTTTATTTTTATTAAGCTTAGATAAAAATATTAATCTAATAGTTTGTGCGATTGCATCAATTCTTTCATGGTAGATTGATGAATTTATAAAAAATAACCTGGGAATTCTGCCTGATGAATTTTGTTTAGACATGATCCACTTTGTTGCCTTTTCTGATGAATATAAATATTTGTTATTTTTAAGATATGTTCCTAAAACCCACAAACCTTCTGCAGAATAGCAATGAGGATGTGCATTAGTTCCACCTTTATATGGAAAAGATAGAAATCTTCCATTATCTTTTTGAAATTTTAATGATGAATCACAAATATTTTTGGATGCTTGTAAAAATTTTTTTTTTTTAACTATTGAGTATAAGTTGGCAAGCCCAATTGATATTTTTGTGTGGTAACTACCAGAAGTAGTTGACCACTCCTTATCTGATTCAAAAAATTTGTTTTGTTCAATTTCATATACTGGCTTAACCAAATTGTTATTATCTAGACAAAAATTAATAATCCAATTTCCACATCTTTCAGCAGACTTGATTAAATAAGTTTTTTTTGTTTCTTTATATAAAGACACAAGCCCATTAATAATAACCCCATTATCAAATGAATAAATTAACCCTTTTTTATGAGCATGGCTTGAATTTTTATCTATTAAGAAAAGGCACCTGAACCCTCCATTTTTTTCCTGAGCATTTGATATTAACCATTTTGCAGCCTCTAAACCTTTTTCTAAATATTTTTTTTCACCAGTTCTTTTATAAAGAAAAACCATCATGGTCATAAAATAACCGTTTATTTCAGAATAAACAAAAGAGTATTTTTTTTTTTTGGGATCATACCAAGCATTAACACTTCCACTTAATGGATTTTTCTTATTTTTACTATTCTGAATGCCCGATCTTTCAAGCCAGCTAATCGAGTTTTTTAGCGCTTCGTCTATGATTTTTATTTCTTTTTCCAATTTTTTAATGCCCATTCTATATTTAATTTTAACCCATCCTTAATATTTATTTTATGTTTCCATCCTAAACTCATACAAAACTTAGCATCACATGTAAGTCTTTGTACTTCGGATTTTCTTTTAATAATATGAGTTATTTTTGATTTGCTTTTAGAAATTTTTTTAATTTCATTTGCTAAAAAATTTATAGTGTAGTCTTTTCCTGTTCCAAAATTGATCACTTTTTTTAAACATTGTTTTTTTTTGGCTACAAGTAAAAAGGCTTGAACCGCATCTGAAACATAGGTTAAATCTCTTGACTGCTTACCATCTCCATGAATTGTTATATTCTCATTATTTATTGCCATCTTTATAAATTTAGGTATCACATCATAAGTATGTCTCGGTCCATATGTATTAAATGGTCTAATGATTACTATAGGAAGGTTGTAAGTTTGAATATACGAATAACAATACCTGTCAGCTGCTGCTTTTGAAGCGGCATAAGGTGATGTTGGGTTTAATGGGTGATCTTCATTAATTTTTTTAGTCAATGCTGTTCCATAAACTTCACTCGAAGAAGTACAAATAATTCTTTCTATTCCCTTAATTTGCCTAGTAGCCTCTAAGATATTTAGTGTTCCCACAACATTGGCTTCATTAACTTCTAAAGGATGCTCAAAAGAATAAGGGACGTAAGCATTCGCAGCTAAATGAAAGATAATTTTTGGGCTATCTTTTATTATGTGCCTAATAATGTCTGTAGAAGAAATATCACAACAAATAATTCTTTTACATTTTTTTATATAAGCTGTATCCAAGTTTTTAAAATGGTAACTACTTGTACCATGATTTGAAGTTCCTCTAACTATAATACTAACATTGGCCCCTAAATCTATTAATTTTTCTGTAAGGTGTGATCCTACAAAACCATCAGCGCCAGTCACTAATACTTTCTTATTTTGCCAATAGTTTTTCATTTACCTCCATAATAAATAGCCTTTAAATATTGTTCTTAATACTTTTAATCCGAACAAAAATCTACCAAAAGGAACATTAAAAAGTTTAGATATTCCATGTTTTCTTTCGTATCTGTGTACAGGAACTTCTTTAATTTTAAATTTTTTTCTAAAAGATTTTATCAAAAGTTCTGTTTCTATTTCAAATCTATCACTTTCCAGGTCTAATTCTTTTAACTTTTGAGAAGTGAAGCATTTAAATTCTGACTGACTATCAGTAATATTTTTTTTGAAAAGGATATTAATAATAAAAGTTATTGATTTATTACCGAATTCATTGACTGGAAGTATTGCTTTATTTGAATATCTATTATTTGCCACCTCCTTGCTTAAAAATCTAGAACCAATTACATAATCATATCCTTTATTAACTTCTTGTAACAATGTATCGATTTCTTTGGGATCATCTTGTCCATCACCCCCCATAAAGATAATATAATCTCCTTGGGCTTTTTCAATGCCTGCTCTCATAGCAAAACCTTTTCCCATATTTTTTTCCAATGTAATTAAAACACAACTTCTTGTTTTAATTTCTGACTCTGTATTGTCTATACTTCCGTCATTAACTATAATTATTTCATCATGTTCACTGATGCATAGGTTTATTTTATCAATTAACTCACCAATATTACCTTCTTCATTGTAAACGGGAACAATTACAGTTTTTTTCATAATTTAGATTGTTTTTTTAAAAAAATTATCGAATACAGAAAGTATATATTTAATGTTGTTTTTATTTAACTTATGATTTAGCCCAATAAAAAATCCTGAACTCATTACTAATTTAGAATTTTCTAAAGTTGTTTTTTTAAATTTAAATTTTTTTAAAAAAGGTTGGTCTGCAATATTTCCTGCTATTATAGGTCTATTTGCAATTTTATTTTTTGATAGAAAGTCTACTAGTTTTCTTTTGGAAAAATTTTTATTTGGTTTAACAGTAATTGGAAAAGTAAACCAACTATTTTTGACATTTTTCATATTCCTAGGCAATATTAAATAATCTTCATACTTTTTTAACCCAGCAATTAAGTTTTTTGCAGCCTCGTTTCTAATAGAGATAAAAGAATTCAATTTATCAATTTGATTTGAAACCAGTGCAGCAGCCATATCTGTTGGTTTAAAATTAAAACCAATGTATGGGAACATAAAAGATTGATCTATGTTCTTATTATTTTCAATAAACTCTTTCTTAGTTTTTTTATTTGTAACTTCTCTTAACCATCCATTAGCTCTCAAACTTCTGAGTATGTCTGCATAATAATTATCATCAGTTAAAATCATACCTCCCTCAACAGAAGAAATATGATGTGATTGATAAAATGATATGGATGCAAATTTACCAAAAGTACCAGAAAATTTATTTTTATATTTTGCACCTATTGATTCACAATTATCCTCAATGAGTATTAGGCTATATTTTTTACATATTTTAACAATTTTTTCCATATCACATACGTGTCCTAACGGATGTACAAGCATAATCGCCTTAGTTTTTTTAGTAATAGCTTTTTCCAATAACTCAACATTAATGTCATAAGTAGATAAATTTACATCGACTAATACTGGAACTAAATTATTTTGAATGATTGGACCGACTGTTGTACTCCAAGTTACCGCTGGTGTTAAAACTTCATCTCCAGAATACAATTTATCTTTTTTTTTGGCATAAACAGAACATAGCAAATAGAGAATAAGAAAATTTGATGATCCTCCTGAATTCAGCATTATTGCATTTTTTGTCTTTAATAATTTTTGTATTTTTTTTTCGACATTTGCAACTTCTTTACCAATTGTTGGCCACCCTCTTGTTAAGGTATCAAGGCAATTAACAATATCCGTAGCATCATATTGAATAACGCTTAATGGCAATTTATTATCAGACAGGACACGACTATTTAAAGTCTTAAGTTTTTTTTCGATTTGAGATTTAATAGTATTTTGCATCATTTTTTTTTAAAAAGTCTTTTATTACACTATATGATTTTAGAGCAGCGTCACCATTTCCATAAGGATTCTTCCATTTAATTTTTCTATTTAAAATTTTCATAGCATTCTTATAAACCAATTTATATTTGAAAGTGCTGTTTTTTGTGAATCTTGTTATTTTTTTACTATCATCTTCAACAAATCTAGATCCAATCACAAAATCATATCCTCGGTTAATACCAGATAATAATTTTGGTATTTCTGAAGGGTCGTCTTGACCGTCACCATCTATAAAAATAATTATATCACCTATTGCTGAATTTATTCCGTTAATTAAAGCTTTTCCTTTACCAAGGTTTTTATTATGTCGTAATACTCTGCAAGAGTGATTCTTCAAAAAATCATTTATTAAATCTGTACTACCATCGTCTACTACTATTATTTCATCATCAGGATCTATCGATTTTTTAATTCTATCTAAGAGGGCAAGAATATTGTCTTGCTCATTTAAGACTGGGACTATCACGCTAATCATTTTTTTTTATCAACTTCTTTATCTGATTAGCTATTTTTTGTGAAATATTGCCTTGACCGTAAGGGTTGGACCATTGAATTTTTTTTGATTTGATTGAATCAATATTACCAAAAACATCTCTTGTATTAATGGTG
>CEST01180469.1_pt1 | contig 13642 bp, 10 predicted proteins | sample 326921 | NCBI WGS metagenome assembly CEST01 (sample SAMEA2621509, study PRJEB7988) | marine metagenome | biome: marine biome (ENVO:00000447); feature: surface water layer (ENVO:00002042); material: "saline water (ENVO:00002010), including plankton (ENVO:xxxxxxxx)" | depth 5 m
CAATTGCCCAATAAATACTTTTTGGAATGTTTGTAAAACCATTTTCTTCACCTTCTACCATGTACATAATGGTTCCTAAAATGACACAAATAATCACAACAAAAAATAGAAAAACAGCAATCTTAGTTTTACTTGCTCTTAAAGCAATTAGTAATCTGTTAGAAGCGCCAACGTACCTTGTTAATTTTAAAATTCTAAAAACTCTTAACAAACGCAGAGCTCTTAAAGCAACTAGACTATGAGAACCAACTAAAATAAAAGAAAGGTATTTAGGAATTGTTGAAAGTAAATCTATAATTCCGTAAAAGCTAAAAACATATTTTAATGGTTTTTTTATAGAAATAATTCTTAAAGTATATTCGATTGAGAAAAGTATGGTGATGATCCATTCAGAAATATCTAAAAAAGTGTGATATTTTTCATCAAAACTTTTTACACTTTCGAGCATAACCAAAACAATACTAGCAATAATTGCAATTAGTAAAACAACATCAAAAAGTTTGCCTTCTTTAGTGTCTGCTTCATAAATAATTTCATGAAGTTTTTCTTTCCAATTTAATTTTGTGCTAGATGCTTCCAACTTTGATTTTTAAATACTGTTACAATACTACAAATATTTACTGGATTGGTGAAAATTTTAATTCGTTTTTCTCTTTATCTATGGGGATTTTAGAAATAAAAATAAATTTTACACATTTTTAAAACGGTACTTCAATTCTTCAGTGATTACCAAATTTATTAAAAGCAAACTAAGAAAAGGCAAAGCTGTTTCTTAGTCTAAGTGTTTTAGAGTTGTGAAACAAAAATTTCATAATTATAATATACAAAATTTCATATAAAATCTATCTGCATTAATCTTTTTTCTCTAAAAGGATATACCCACTTTCTGAAATTATAATTTGTTTATAAAATTCTTTTAAGGCATTATACTCATTTGCAGGATAAAAGCTTTTTAAGATATTTAGTCTCACATTCACAGTAATAGTATTTCCATTTTTAACTGTTTTTAAGATAAACCTGCCTCCATTATTTGGCAACGAAAAAGCTTTACTCTTTGGTAATCTAACAATGTTGTAAGCTACTGGAACCTCTAACTTTAAGTAATAATTATTTTTTCTAGAATGGGCAAAATCTATAGGGTAATTTCTTTCTTTTAATTTAAAAGGATTTTCTTTTATCCTATCAAAAAGAAAAGGGTTTATTCTTATTTTATTACCCAAAGCTTCACTCATTTCTACTCTTATCTTAAGATTTTCTTGTAAAGGTTTGTAATAGTTATCTAAATTTTTAACGTTATAATCGTCAACTTCTACGTCTTGATTTTTTGTTTCGAAATCGTCTAAATAGTCATCGCTGCTTTTTCTTGTAATGCTTTTTCTTTGGTTTGAGGCTAAATACCCTTTTCTATTAATGACTAAATCACCCGTAAAAACGCCCTCTTCATTTAAGCTTAATTTAGCGCCAACATTCTTTGAAGTTTTCATTTTTGGTTTAAGAACTGTCCAATAACTTTTTTCCTTAAAATCTAAAACTCTAGCTTCTCCATTTAAAGTTCTTACAGGAACTTGACCAAAAGGCAAAAATTTATCTGTTGCATCTAAATAGTAGTCTTTTTCTGCGATATTTACTTTTACAATTACATAGTTATAATCATAAATAACAGGAAATAGTTTTGTAGGTAATCCATTATTTCTGGTTGATAAAACGACTAAATTTGCATTTATATTTGCCGCTTCTAAGCTGTTGTATAGAGAAATATTAATCTCACCAACATCTCCTGTTTTTTCTTGAAAAGCATTTTTTACTTTAACATCTTCACTAGTCCAATATTTTTTATTCCAAGTATAATGGTCCTGAATAAAATGAAATACTTTTTTTGCTTTTTCTAAATCATTTTCTGTAGTTAAAATTGCTTTAGGAATATTTTTTCTAAAAAAACTTTTTTTAGAAGTTTGATTGTTAAAGAATTGTTTTTTTAAGCTTTTATCTGCTTGTTCCCAAGTAGTCGTTAAGTCTTCTTCAACTCCTCTATAGCTAGTATGTGATTTTAAATCGAAAGAAATTCGTGAGATATAATTTTTCTTACTTAACATATAATTTTCTTCCTTAAAAGCAGGTATATTAAGCATGCCAAAAGAGTATAAGTTACATCCTCCATCTCCAATCCCTCTAATATAAACGCATCTTTTATCTATAGAAGGTTTATTTTTATCTAATTTTAAATAACCAATAATTTTTATATTATACTTATAGTTTCCTAAAATAGAAGCATCAAATTCGCTTTTTATTTTTGGTATTTCGGATTGGAAATACCAATCATTAAGACTCAAGTATGGAGATAAAACACTGTATTTATATTCGATTACAGATCCTTCTTTAATATTAGGAAGCGTAAATTTTTTAACAACCCATTTTTCGTCTTCTTTTATTGAAAATATATCTTTATCTGATAGAGATGCAGTTTGCATGGTACCATTTTCGGCTAGATTATAAGTTGTTGCGCTAATATCTTCAACTAATTGTTTTTTATATAAATTAATCGTAATATCTGCTAAATCAAAAGAAGATTTATCTAAAATCTTAATTCTATAATAATAATCTGTTCTTGGTATCTCGTCATTATTTCTATCTGGATAATGATTTGCATGCTCATATATAACAACAGCAGCGGCAGAAGAATCTCTGTCATAAACAGTCATTTTTAATTCCTCTAAAGTCGTTTGTCCCATTTTAGAAGATTTTTCTTTCTGTGAGGCTAAATTTAAAGTGAACAAAAGCAAAATTAGGGTTAGCTTTTTCATTTTATTTTAATATTATAATACACTTAATATGTCAATTATTAATTTGTAGAACTCTGTTATACCAACATATTCTAGAGTACAGAAAAGGCTTTTTTTTACAATAGAAGGATTACATCTTTCGTTATTATTCTAAACGAATAATTTTTTGAACTTTGTTTTTATTTAAATAATTTTTTATAATATTTTTAGTTTGTATTTTATTTTCAATAGGAGTTAGAACAGATTTTAAGATATCTAATCTATTTTCTTGAAAATTTAAGTTTGTATACCCATAACCAAAAACCTCATTATTTTCTACTAAAATGACGGCGTTTTCTTCAATTTCTCTTCCTTTATCAATAAGTATAAAGTCTTCATTATTAAAATCTTGAGTACCTAGTTTTGGCTTCTTTTTAAAGTTGAATTTTGGAGATAAAGCTTCTAGTTCGATTGCGTATTTTAATAGTGTAAAAAGCTCATTACCTGTTTTGTCAAAAGAGATGGTGTGTGTTCTTTCCTGAACTTTAATAGCTCTTTTTGTTAGTTTTAAAAAGAGTTTATTTACTTCTGCTTTAATGTTTTTTCCTCTTCCTAAATAAATAACTTTTCCATTGATATCGTGAACATAAAAAAGACCTTGAACCGATGGAATTTCATCTATTAAAGTTTTTAATTTTTGTTTTTGAGACCTTCCATCAAAATATTTTATAGAACTTTGTATAATTGTTTTATTGACATCTTTATCTAACAATAATTTAAATAAATGAACAGTAGCCAAAGCGTCACCAGAAGCTCTATGTCTATCTGTCATTGGTATTCCTAAAGATTTCGTAAGTTTTCCTAAGCTGTACGAAGGTTGGTCTAAAATTAATTTTTGACTTAATTCTACAGTACATAACGTATTTCTGTTAAAATCATAACCCAATCTATCAAATTCGGTACTTAGAATTCTATAGTCAAATGTGGTATTGTGTGCGACTAAAATACAATCGGATGTAATTTCTATAATGCGTTTGGCTACCTCATAAAATTTAGGTGCATTTTTAAGCATTTTATTACTGATTCCAGTTAGTTTTACTACAAACTCTTGAATCGGTTTCTCGGGGTTTACTAGGCTAATAAATTGGTCAACAGTATTTTGTCCATCAAATTTATAAATGGCAATTTCTGTTATTCCTTCTTCATTAAATTTTCCTCCAGTAGTTTCAATATCTAAAATAGCGTACAATCTTTTTTCTTTTACGGATAAATTTATTTATTATAATTTCTTTGACCAAATATAGAACTACCAACTCTTATCATTGTACTTCCATTATCTATTGCTAATTGATAATCTCCACTCATACCCATTGATAAAGTTTCGATTGAAGAATGTTGTTTTTTTAATTTATCAAACAAGTTTTTTAGTGATGAAAACTCTTCTTCTAATTGTTTTTTATCCTCAGTAAATGTAGCCATTCCCATAAAACCAACAATCTTAATATTATCCAGTTCCTTTAGTTCTTCTGATGATAAAGTAGCTTCAGTCTCTTCAAAAGAAAAACCAAATTTAGTATCTTCTTTGGCAATTTTAACTTGCAATAAACAGTTGATTACTCTATCATGTTTCTTTGCTTGTTTATTAATCTCTTTTAAGGTTTTTAATTTATCAACACCATGAATTAAATCAACAAAATGAGCCATATATTTCACCTTATTACTTTGTAAATGGCCAATCATATGCCATCGTATGTCTTTAGGTAAAACATCAAATTTTTCAACCATTTCCTGAATCTTATTTTCACCAAAAACACGCTGACCAGCATCATATGCTTCTTGTAAATCAACGGTAGGTTTTGTTTTAGAAACAGCAACTAAAGTTACATTTTCCGGTAATTTAGTCTTTATATTTTTTACGTTTTTACCAATCATATTAAAATTCATAAATAATTAATGCACTTCTTAGTTTAGGCTCTATATAGGTCGTTTTTGGGGGCATTAATAAATTAGCGTCTACAATTTCTTTTAACTCTTTTATCGTTGTTGGCAGCATTCCAAAAGATACTTTAAAATCTCCAGCATCAACTTTGGTTTTCAATTCTAAACCTTCAGATTTGTTTTGTGAATACATGATTTTAGAAGCATTTCTAATGTCTTTAATTCCTAAAATAGGTTTTAATACAGTTTGATATAAAATTTCTGCATCTAATTCACTTAAGGTCCCTGTAAAATTATAAATAGATTTACGCAAATATAAGGCATAAAAAGTTCCATTTAAATACATGCTAAATTGATGTTTTTCTTTAGGTTTAAATATTTCTTGACCCCGATCTTCTATTCTAAAAAACGCATCCAATTCAATTAAAAATTCATCAGGGGTTAACCCATTTAAATCCTTAATAAATCGATTAAACTCGTAAATACTTAATTCACTTTCTGGTAATAAATAACTCATAAAAAAGTTATAGTCTTCTTCACCAGTATGATTAGGGTTTTCCTTAGCCATGTTTTGCGCTAATATACAAGATGATGTTGAACGATGATGTCCATCAGCTATATATAAGGTATCAACTTCTTCAAAAGCTTCAATAATTTGTTTAATATCATTTTCGGCGTCTACAATCCAAAGTAAATGCGAATTTTTGTCTGTGGTAGAAAATTCATATTCTGCTCTTTGTTGTTGATATTTTTTAATTATTGAACTAACTATATCATTATCTGGATACGTTAAAAGTACAGGTTCTGCATTAAAGCCAGTATTTTTTAAATAGTTTTCGAAAAGTATTTCTCTTTCTCGAAGTGTTCCTTCGTGTTTTTTGATAACATTATTGTGATAATCTTCAACAGATGTAGCGGTAATTATGCCACAAAAAGAATTTGTTGGTGTTATTTTTTGATAAATGTAAAAAGCAGGAACCGTATCTTTTTTAAAAATTTCATTTTCTTTAAACTCTAAATAGCGATTGTGTACCAATTTAAACCGTAATTCGCCACTAACATCTTGTTTATTATATTTATGACCTGGGTTTATAATATGCAAAAATGTATATGGATTAAATGCTAATTTTGAATCTAACATTTCATGCGTATAAAATTCGTAAGATTTAGATGAAACCAAAGCAACTTTGTCTCTATTTGGTCTTACGGCTTTAAATGGTTTTACAATTGCCATAAACTAGCTTAATAATTTAATGATTTGTACTGCTAATTCTATTCCTATTTTTTCTTGTGCTTCTATTGTCTCAGAACCAATATGTGGTGTTAAAGAAATTTCTTGATTCATTAAAAGCTGAACTGCAGGAGTCGGCTCTGTTTCAAATACATCTAAGCCTGCAAATTGTACTTTTCCACTTTCTATGGCAAAAACCAAATCAACTTCATGTAAAATTCCTCCTATAGCTGTGTTTATAATACCAACACCATCTTTCATTTGTTCAAATTCTTTTTTTGAAATGATATAATCATCTTGAGAAGGAACGTGTAAAGTGATATAATCAGAATCTTTTAACAATGTTGCTTTATCAACAGTATCAATAGTAAAAGTCATTTTTTGTCCGTCAAAAAAGTCTAAAGTAATTGGCGCACTTTTAATGTGTTTGTCAGTTGCTAAAATATTCATTCCTAATCCAATAGCTATTTTGGCAACTTCCTGTCCAATTCGACCAAAGCCAATAATACCAATTGTTTTTCCTCTTAATTCTGTACCTTGAGAATATGCTTTTTTCAACTCTTTAAAACGAGAATCTCCCTCTAAAGGCATTTCCCTATTAGATGAATGAAGAAACCTAACCATTCCAAAAAGATGAGAAAAAACTAACTCAGCAACAGAACTAGAAGAAGCTTTAGGTGTATTTATAACATGTAAACCATTGTCTTCTGCGTATTCAACATCAATATTATCTAGACCAATCCCACCACGTCCAATTAGTTTTAAGCTTGGGCAAGCTTCAATTAGTTCTTGTCTAACTTGAGTTGCACTTCTTACTAAAATAGCATCAATATTATGTTCATTAATATAATTCTCTAACTGATTCTGAGCAACTTTAATCGTAATTACTTCAAAACCTCCTTTTTCTAAAGCATCTATTCCGCTTTTAGAAATTCCATCATTTGCTAATACCTTCATTCTTATATTTTTTATAGTTTTAAAATACTTAAAGTAGCACCGTTAAAACTTTGAAATTTTATTACTTATTTATTTCTAATTCTTGCATTACATCAACCAAAGCTTGCACGCTATGCAATGGTAAAGCATTATACATACTTGCTCTATAACCTCCAACACTTCTGTGTCCATTAATACCACTAATTCCTGCTTCTTTCCACATGTTGTCAAAAGTTTCAGTCAAACTTTCATCATTTAAAATAAAAGTAGCATTCATTGTACTTCTGTCTTCTTTAACTACAACTCCCTTAAAAAGGGGATTTCTATCAATTTCATTGTATAATAAGGCTGCTTTTTTATTATTTACTTCTTCGATAAATTTTATTCCGCCTAAATCTTTTAACCATTCTAAAGTAAGCATAGAGACATAAACAGCAAAAACAGCAGGAGTATTAAACATACTATCCCTATCAATATGAATTTGATAGTTTAACATTGAAGGAATATGTCTTTCAACTTTCCCTAAAATATCTTCTTTAATAATCACTAAAGTTGTTCCTGCAGGACCCATGTTTTTTTGAGCACCAGCATAGATTAAGTCGAATTTATCAAATTCTAATTGACGAGAGAAAATATCTGAACTCATATCACAGACCATCGCAACATTGGTTTTAGGAAATTCTTTCATCTGCGTTCCTGAAATAGTATTGTTACTTGTACAATGAAAATAATCTGCATCTTCAGGAATTGAATATCCTTTTGGTATAAAATTATACCCTTTATCTTTAGAGGATGCAACTTCGACCATCTCACCAAAAGCTTTTGCTTCTTTTATTGCTTTATCAGACCAAGTTCCGGTGTTTAAATAAGCTGCTTTCTTATTCAATAAATTATAAGCAACCATTAAAAATTCTAGACTAGCTCCGCCTTGAAGAAATAAAGCCTTGTATCCTTTGTTTTCCAATCCTAATAACTCTAAAGCTAAAGAACGAGCTTTGTCCATAACAGCTACAAAAGATTTACTTCTGTGAGAAATTTCTATTAATGATAAATTATCATTATTAAAATTTAGGATTGCTTCTGAAGCTTTCTGCAACACTTCTTGTGGTAAAATACAAGGACCTGCACTAAAATTATGTATTTTCATTTTGCTGTTATTTTAAATTTTTACCGAGAATAACTAAATACGATGTTGTTAAATGTTTGATAAAAATTCTAGTGTATTCACTCCATCTGCGTAATCTGTTAACGTTGGATGTTGTGTTTGCCCAAAAGCAACTTCATTTTCTATAAAGTTCTTAGCAACAATACATTGAATTTTTTCTTTATCTTGTTGTAATTTTATTTTTAAATCTACTTCGTTCTCATAATACTCATAAAAAACAGTGGCAATAGGCGAGGAGTAGCTTTGATCTTCTTTAATCATTAGAAAACCATTTTCTAGCAAATCAAATAAGCTCATTAGATATACCGCTTTATTATAATCGTAATTATTAGCATATTTAGCATTATTAATCATGTCTTTTTTAGCATACATTCCAGTAAAGAAAGGATCAAAATTATACCCTTTAGGAACATATAGCTTGGAAACACTTCTACAGCCTAAACCAAAGTATTGAAAAACATCATCTGATAATTTTAGTAAGTCTTCTTCAGTTTCATTTGCTGTCAAAACAGCTACTGAATTTCTACTTTTTCTGATGATATTTGGTTTATTCTTAAAGTAAAACTCAAAATAACGAGCTGTATTATCGCTTCCAGTAGCGATTACGGCATCAAAATCTGTTAACTTTTCTTCAGTAAAAGTGATTTTTCCTTTAAAACCTTCTTCAACATACTCTAAATACTTCGCTAAAAAGGGTAATAAATGTTTATCATTCGAAGATTGCTTTACCAACACAGAATGCCCTGAAATTAATACAGATAAAAAATCATGAAAACCAACTAACGGAATATTTCCAGCCATGATAATAGCTACTTTTTTAATTGATTTTTCACTTAAATTAACACTTTCTATGAAGTCTGTTAAATTGTTTTTATTCAGTGATTTACTCCAGTTATTTAAGGTAAATAAAATATTATCTTTTGTGAACCAAGAATTATTTTCTTGCGCTATTTTAATTTGATGTAAAAAGCCATCAAAGAAGATTTCGTTGTGCTCAATACTGTCAATTTTGTTTATGTTATCCACAGAAAATTGACTTAAAAAGTCTCCTAATTTTGCGAATGCAGTAATTCTCTTTTGAATACTAATCATTTATTTTGGTTGTCTATAATTTTGGCTTTATTTTTGCAATTGCAAAGGTACAAAAACAGAACAGAAAATTATGGCAATTATAATAACAGATGAATGTATAAATTGTGGTGCATGTGAACCAGAATGTCCTAACACAGCAATTTATGAAGGAGCAGATGATTGGAAATATTCAGATGGAACAGATTTAAAAGGAAAAGCAGTTTTACCTAATGGTAAGTCGGTTAATTCTGATGAGGATCAAGAACCTATTTCTGATGAGATCTATTTCATTGTTGCAGATAAATGTACAGAATGCAAAGGTTTTCATGAAGAACCACAATGTGCTGCGGTTTGTCCTGTAGATTGTTGTGTGCCTGATGATGATAATGTGGAAACTGAAGAAGAGTTGTTAGAAAAGCAACGTTTTATGCATAATTAGTATTTTTTGGATAAAATTAAATTTTAGTGAATATTTTAAAATTTCATAAGAACCTAATTGACTTATTTAGGTTACCGTTGAACTATATTCAGACCTACTATTTATAAATCTTAAATCTTTATTTCCATTTTTAAGAAAATAAAAAAAGGAGCGTTTTAAACGCTCCTTTTTTGTTTGAAATAGTTTAGGGTTTTGGATTAGAACGTATATGTTAATCCTGCTTTTACAATAGTACCACTAAAGCCAAATTGATTTACTTCCCATGGATATTTGAAACGGCCACCTAAGTCTGTTACAAAATCACCTTTGGTATCAATTGCATCAGGATATACGTTTAATAAGTTCAAAATGGATACATTAGCTGAGACTTTTTCTGAGAAGTTGTATCCAAAAATTAGATCTGTAATCACTTTCCCTGTAAAAGTTTGATCTTTTGAAACGTCTGCTGCATGTTGCCAAGTCACTTCACCAAAATACGTGTTGTTCAAGGCAAAATTATATTTACTTCTGCGGTAGTCTGCACCAAATAATATTTTAGTTTTTGGTCTTGCAGATGTAATTCTTGCTTGTTCTTTTCTATTGAAAATATCATATCCTGCTAATTTATCAGATGGTGTTGCAATGTCTCCAACAATTTTAGTTTTGTTAAAGTTTGCTGCAAAAGAAAGGTCTATTTTTCCCTCTCCTGCTTCGATATTTCTATAATTTGCTACAAAATCAACCCCGTTTGTTTCAGTATTTACTGCATTTACAAAGAACTTAATACTGGTTACATCATTGTCTATTAAAACTTGCTCTACATCATTAGTTGTACTGTCGTCTCCATCAAATCCAACTTCACCAGAAAACAAAACACGATCATCTACTTTGATGTTATAGAAGTCAATAGACATTGTAAAATTCCTTGACGCTTTTAATGTAAGACCAGTAGAAATACTGCTTGAAGTTTCGGCGAATAATTTAGGAATACCTAAACCTGTAATAACTGAACTAACATTGTTAAATGTACCTTGATTAGAGATAGTTCCACCAGAAACTAATGTTTGTATATTACTAAGGTAAGTTTGGTGTAAAGACGGTGCTCTAAACCCATTACTGTATGAAGCCCTTATTACTGTCTTTTCGTTAAATTTATAACGGGAGTTGATTTTCCAAGAGTTATTACTTCCAAAATCAGAATAGTTTTCATATCTCAAAGCCCCTCCAATAAGGAAGTTGTCAGAAATATCCCAATCCATAGTTCCATATACTCCAACATTTGAGCGCGTTTCATTTACCGCGTTACTCGGTTGAAGACCAGGAAATGATTGCGCACCACCACCTGCATAAGAATCAGGTTCTCCAGCGATTGCTTCAAATCTTTCTTGTCTAACTTCCATACCTAATCCAATACTTATTTGATTAATTGTTTTACTCATGTCAAGATTTCCAACAATATTGCTAAATTTATACCCTCCAGCATTAAAAATTGTTGGACTTGCAGCACCTAAATCAGGGTTTAATGTATTTCCGATCATATAGTCAACACTATTGCTACCATACATAGCACTTAAGTCAGTTTTAAACCCTAACAAATCAAATTTAGTTCCTACACCAAAAGTAACATCACTAATATCTGTTTCAAAGGTTGGTTGAAATCCTTGATACTCAGTTCCAGCATCGTGTAGTAAGTTATTTGGATCTGGAACCCAGTAAGGAGTTCTGTACAAAGCATAACTAGTTCCTTTTCTAATGGAAATACCACCAAAGGTGTAGAATTCTCCTTTATCATTGTCAAAAGGTATTCCAGCATTTATAAAGATATCTGTTTTTGATACTTTTGGTTGACCAACAGTCATTCCCATGTCAGGGTTGTCTACTAAAAAGGGATGTGTACCGTTTAAAATTGTATCATCACCAAATATAACTCCAAACAATCCGTCTCCTCCTGGGGCTCCTGCTCTATTTGTTTTGTCTTGGTTTTCATAAGCAAACGTATAATTAAGATACCCATTTTCGCCTATTTTCAATGAAGAATTTACGTCGGCTCCAAAAGTAAAACCATCACCTTCACTAGTGATACCAGAATTAAGAGAGACAGTGGTATATTCTACATTTTTCTTTAATATAATATTTACAACTCCTGCAATAGCATCAGACCCATATTGTGCAGAAGCTCCATCACGTAAAACTTCTATTCTTTCAATAGCTGCTGTAGGGATACTTTTCATATCTGTTCCTACTTCACCTTTTCCAGGAGTATCATTTACATAAACTAAAGCACTTTGATTTTTTCGTTTCCCATTAATTAAAACTAAGGTTCTACTTGGTCCTAATCCTCTCAAATCAGCTGGGTCAAAATGCGCAGTTGCATCTGAGATTGTTTGATTAGAAGCGTTGTAAGAAGGAATCCTATACGTTAACATATGATCAATTGAAGTTTGTCCGCTAGATTTTAACTCTTTAGCACTTATATTGTCAATTGGTACTGGAGAGTCTAATATAGTTCTCGGTTTTGATCTATTTCCAGTAATAACAATTTCATCTAAATATAATCCTTCAGATAGCACAATGTTTAAATTGGTTTTTCCGTTAACAGAAACTTGCTTTGTTTCGTAACCAGCAAAACTAATTATTAAAACGGCTCCTTCTTTTACGAATAGAGAAAACGATCCATTAAAGTCAGTTGAAACACCATTTTGGGTGCCTTTTTCAACGACGTTTGCCCCAGGTAAAGTTTGATTGTTTGTGTCAGTAACTGTTCCGGAAACCTTGTTTTGGGCTAAAGTGAAATTAAAATTAAAAATAGCACAGAATAATAATAATAGTGTAATTTTTTTCATGAGTTAAATAATTAAGTTAATTGATTGATAAACAAGATACAAATAATATTTATAACAAGAATTATTAACTTTGAAAACAGCATTCGCTATAGACTAGAATTTTAAATGAATTAGTATTTGAAAGCTAGCAATTTAGAACACTCTAACTTAGCAGAATGAACATTGTTCATTTACTAGAAAAACACAAGGTGAAAACACTTCTTTTTTTCTACAACTAGATGAACTGTTGGAGTAGTAGGTATAGTTCGTTATTTTGGTAGAGGAAAAATGTTGTCTAAATAACATTTTTATATATGATAATACATGATTTTTAATATAAAGTTTAAAAGAGATAACTATATTTTTTGAGCAACCAATACATAAGTGTCAAAGGCATAACTTTTCCTGTCTATAATTTCTAATAATCTAAAATTAGATAATTTTAGAAATAATTCCCATTCATTCTTCGTAAAAGCTCGAACTGTAGAAGTATCGTCAGTTATTTTTTTAGTAACTCCATTTTCTGTTTTATAATAGGTTGCTTCCCAATTAAACATAAAGTTATCTAATTCATTATTAGGTTTCATAAAACTTTCTCTGTAATAATTTACTTTATGAATTGTTGCCGAATGTTTTACGTTTTTTCCATCTTTAATTTTAGGAAAAAATCTTGTTGCATCAATAAAATCAAAACTTAATATTCCTCCTGTATTTAAGTTGTTGTAAATTGCTGTTAGAGCTTTAAAAATATTTTTATTAGTGGTAAGATAACTTGATGTTCTTCCAGTAATAATAATAGCATCTGTTTTTCTAGAGCTTTTGAAGTTTGTAATATCACCTTGAATAAAATTTCCTTTAGGATTTTTACTTTCAGATAGTTTTATCATATCATTACTTAAGTCTAAACCGCTGTAATTAATATGAGACTCTATGAATAATTTCGCAAGATTTCCACTACCGCAACCAATTTCTAAAACATTAGATTTATTATGGGTATCAAGTATTTCTGAATAGAAGAGATACTCATCATTATAATCAATAAATGTTTGATACATCTTATCATATATGTGTTCAAATCCATTTGAATATAAACTCTGCATATTTTTTTTTATTACTAGTAAATATAACTAAAAACAAAAACACCCAACTTATAAAAGTTGGGTGTTTTCTTAATTCAAAGATTAAAACAGGTTTAAATTGCTTTAAGTTTTAGAACTGGTAGTTTAATGATAAATTAAACATAGTTCCTAACTGACTAAAGTGAGAACCATCATACGTCATTTGAGAATAACGACCATTAAA
>CEST01019159.1_pt1 | contig 13608 bp, 10 predicted proteins | sample 326921 | NCBI WGS metagenome assembly CEST01 (sample SAMEA2621509, study PRJEB7988) | marine metagenome | biome: marine biome (ENVO:00000447); feature: surface water layer (ENVO:00002042); material: "saline water (ENVO:00002010), including plankton (ENVO:xxxxxxxx)" | depth 5 m
TTAGAGCAGTCTGGAAGTGAGGTTTCTGTACGCTTTGCCGATATCAAGACGGGTGAAGCCAGCGAAGTGGTGGCTGATTTCCTGATCGGATGTGACGGTGCAAACAGCTCCGTGCGTCAGACGTTGGGCATTGGTTTTCGCGATCTCGGATTTGATGAGTGGTGGCTTGTAATTGATGCTTGGCAGCAACGAGATACGGAACTGCCCCTCAAAACAACGCAGTATTGTAGACCCTCGCGGCCTGCTACATTTGTGGTAGGTCCTGATAACCTGCGTCGGTGGGAAATCAAACTGATGCCTGGTGAAACACCTGAAGATTTTAAAGATTCGGCAAAGCTTAACGACGTTTGGGGTGGCTATGTTGATACTTCTGCGTTCAAGCTTTGGCGTAGTGCCACCTACCGTTTTAATGCGCGGATTGGTAAGAAATGGCGCGAAGGCCGCGTTTTCTTAGCAGGTGATGCCATGCATCAAACGCCTCCGTTTCTGGGGCAGGGGCTTTGCGCCGGCCTAAGGGATGCCTCAAACTTGGCATGGAAGTTGATCCGAACAAAAACGCATGAAACATCAGAGCCTTTACTCGACTCATACGAAGTCGAACGCCTTCCGCACGTGAGCTTCATCATTGAGGCGGGCAAAGAGTTTGGTCTTATCATCGGTGAACTCGATGAAGAAAAAGCGCGGGTGCGGGACAAGACTTTGCGCGCGCAACTCTTGGCTGGTAAAATGGTGACTGCACGTCAGAAATTTATTCCTAACCTGACGACAGGGATCATTAAACCGGGTGATCCTTTGGCAGGTACGCTGATGGTGCAACCAAGAATAATGCACGACGGGACAGCTAAACTGTTAGATGACGTGGTGCCGATGTCGTTCCTTTACTTTGCAACAGATGAAGAGTCGCAATCATGGGCGGATGAAAATGATAATGCATTGGCGAGGTTAGGCGTGCAGCGGATAACCGTTGGACCGAGTGGGTTTGAAGAAATTGATAGTTTTATGCTAGATTGGGCTACGGAAAATGGTGTGCGTGCCGCTTTCGTTAGGCCAGATCGCTATGTCTATGGAGGCGTAAGTTCAATGAGTGATTTTGCTATAACTTATGCCGCCCTCGCCCAACATTTGGGGGCATAGACGCTGAGGGCACTCCCAACATCTACAAGCTAAAGAACTTCTAAAAGGAGACATACATGAAAGAGATTATTGCGTTAGGTGGTCGGCTAGATCAAACAAAAGCTGACTTAAATTACCTGTGTGGCTTTGAAAACACCCACAGCACGCAAGCCGTTGAAGGTGCTATTCCGATTGGTCGAAATTCACCGCAACAGCCACCGCTTGGGCTCTACGCAGAACAGTTGAGTGGGACCGCTTTTACCGCGCCGCGTCACCTGAACAAGCGGACTTGGTTTTACAGAATTCTACCTTCCGTCAAGCATGGCACAGGTTTCGTGGAAGTTGACAAAGGCAATGTGCGGACAGCGCCCGCGTTTGAGAGTAATTTGCCGTCTATGCAACTCCGCTGGCAACCCCACGCGATGCCAAGTAATGATGAATGTATCGATTTTCTAGATGGACTGGCGACGATTACAACATGTGGCAATGCAGATTTGCAGGTAGGAATGGCCAGCCACATTTTTGTCGCTAACAAATCAATGGATCGTCGGTATTTCCTGAACTCTGATGGCGAAATGCTATTCGTACCTCAAGAAAACGCAATTAGGCTTGATACGGAGTGTGGCCGTCTAATCGTTAGCCCGGGTGAAATTGCTGTAATTCCAAAAGGGATACGATTTGCTGTTCGCTTGGTAGATGGTCCTGTACGTGGCTATATCTGTGAAAATTATGGACAGGCGCTGACCTTGCCTGAACGTGGTCCGATAGGGGCTAACTGCCTCGCCAACTCGCGTGATTTTCATTACCCTGTTGCTGCCTATGAAGATATTCTGGAACCTTGTGAGCTATTCTTGAAGTCCCAAGGCCGAATGTTTCGAACTGAACTTGCGCAATCGCCACTCGATGTTGTTGCGTGGCACGGAAATTATGCACCCTATAAATACAATTTGAAACGGTTTGCCCCTGTCGGTGCGACACTTTTTGATCATCCCGATCCATCGATCTATACGGTTCTGACCTCTGCATCTGATACGCCGGGCACCGCAAACGTGGACTTCGTGATTTTCCCAGAGCGTTGGTTGGTTATGGAGGATAGTTTCCGTCCACCTTGGTACCACATGAATGTCATGTCCGAGTTCATGGGGCTTATTTATGGTGTGTACGACGCTAAGCCCGGTGGGTTTGTTCCTGGTGGAATGAGCCTTCATAATCCTTTGGTGGCGCATGGTCCTGACAATGAAGCCTTTAGCAAAGCGAGTACAAAAACGTTAGAACCAGAACGTTTGAGTGGCACAATGGCCTTTATGTTTGAGACCCGTTTTACCCAGAACCCGACAAGATATGCGACTGAAGAATGTGATGTTGACTATAGCTACCCCGATGCTTGGGACGGGTTAACGCGCAAATTTAAATCCTAACTGTCGTTGAGATAAATAATTGTCCTTATAGAAAAGAGTTCACATCAATGAAACTTGCCTCACTTAAATCAGGTCGTGACGGGCGGCTTGTAGTCGTCTCCAAAGATCTATCAAGCGCAGCGTTTGCGGGCGACGAACTGCCAACCCTGCAATCCGCACTCGATAGCTGGGATACTGTGGCTTCGAATCTAGAAGATCTATACGTGGCGCTTAATGGTGGTACGACAAGTGAGGCGTTCAAACTGGAAATGGACGGTTTGGCCGCACCTTTACCACGTACTTATCAGTATCTTGATGGCGCTTGTTACATTTGTCACATCAGCCGGAACCGCGAGGCACGGGGTGATACCTTGCCAGCTGACATCTACGATGCACCTTTGATTTACCAAGGTATTTCGCACGGATATGGCGCTTGGAATGATCCAATTGTAGGTCAGAAGGAAGCAGACCTGATTGATTTTGAGGCGGAAATTGCCGCTATTACTGGAGACGTTCCAAGAGGTGCAACATCTGATGAAGCGGCAAAATGTATCCGCCTGTTCTGCTTACTTCAGGATACATCGCTACGCCGCATCGTTGCGCCTGAACTCAAGCGTTCCTTTGGCTTTCTAACCGCCAAACCTGAAAGCTTTCTCGGGCCCATTGCAGTCACACCTGATGAGTTGGGTGACTTGTGGAATGGTAAATTTGTCAGCGGAAAGATGCACGTGCATCTGCGTGGTGAGCAAGTAGGTAATATTGAAACGGGTATCGACAGCCCGTTCAGCTATGGTGACGCCATTGCGCACGTGGCTCAAACCCGGAATTTTGTGGCTGGAACAATCATCGGTTTGGGCACTGTTTCAAATGAAGCGGCAACGGATGATTGGTCGATTGGCTGTGGCTGTATCGGTGAGTATCGTGCGTTAGAGATTATAAAAACTGGATCGGCCAAGCTAGAATTCATGAGAATGGGAGACCGTGTACGCATGGAACTATTTGATTATGATGGGAATTCTGTAATGGGTGCGATTGATCAAATCGTAGCTTAAACGCAGCTGTGGGACCAACTGGTTAGGGGAGAATGACATGAAAGAAATCAAGAATCTCGTTAACGGTAGTTGGCATTCCTCCATTAAGACCTGGGAAAAGACGAGCCCATTTGATGGCCGTGTCGTTGCGCGGGTCCATGAGGCCGACAAAGCGCTAGTCGACGAGGCGATTGCGGCTGGACGCAAAGAAGCGTTTGGTGCGTGGGGCAATATGGCAATGCCCCAGCGTGTCGCTATTGTGCGTAATATGGCCCAAAGACTTAGCGCTCGCGTCGATGACCTTATCGAAGCGGATATGGCCGATACGGGCAGATCATATTGGCAGGCAAGCAACTTTGATGGGCGCCGGGCGACGAACCTATTCGAGGGTTATTGCGATCTGGCATTGGGTCTTGAAAACCGGTCCAAGAATTTTGTAGGTCCAGCTGGATTTGAAGGGTTGTGGATATCACAGCGCCGCCCCAAAGGCGTGATTGCTTGTATCGCACCTTGGAACGTTCCCTTGTTGATGATGGTGTTGAAAGTGGCACCAGCCTTGGTTATGGGCAACGCTGTAATGGCAAAACCGTCTGAGGAAACGCCAAGCTCGACCTCGATCCTCGCAGAGGTTATCGCGGCCTCAGATATTCCAGACGGTGCCTTCGCATTACTGAACGGCTTTGGCCGTGATTCAACAGGGTCTTTTCTATCTGAACACCCAGACGTTGATGCCATCTTGTTCACAGGTGAGCCTGGAACAGGCTCTGAGATCATGAGATCCGCTGCGAGTAATCTACGCGAAGTTGGCATGGAGTTGGGTGGCAAGAACGCTTCATTAGTTTTTGAAGATGCAGATATGGACCTAGCGATTGAGGGATCAACGCGTTCAGTATTTTTTAACTGTGGGCAAATCTGTTTCTGTACAGAGCGAATTTTTGTGCACAAAAGCCGCTTTGACGAATTTTCAGCACGGCTAACACATGCTGGAAAAAATATCGTTATCGGAGAGCAGAACCATGACGGATTTTCCATTGGCCCACTCGTATCAAAAGCGCACCGTGAGAAGGTATATTCGATCGTTCAGACCGTCCCAAAGGAGGGTGGCGAATTTTTGTGTGGTGGTGGCATTCCAGAGTTTGGAGATGCCCGCGACAATGGAGCATTCTTCCAGCCAACAATAGCGATTGGCTTGGCGGACAATGCAACCATGATGCAAGAAGAGACCTTTGGGCCGGTAGCGCATATTTCGTCGTTTGACGATGAAGACGAGGTTATCGTGCGCGCTAACAACACGCGGTATGGATTAGCAGCTACTATCTGGACCAAAGACGTTGGGCGTAGCCTATCAGTGTCTCAACAACTAAGGGTCGGGCATGTCTGGGTTAACTCATGGCAAATACGCGATCTTCATAGTCCATTGGCAGGGGCAGGAATATCAGGTGTCGGTGAAGTTGGAGGTCGATCAAGCCTAGAATTTTGCTCGCAGCCACAAACAATAACGGTGCGCGTTAAATAGTATGCAGCGTACTTTTATACTATTAGTGGTTTTTAGCGTATTTGGGAGCTGGTGTGGAGGCAGAAGCTAAGGGAATAATCTTGCGAGAGTTGTAGTAAATCTGTGATGCTGACTTGATGTGCTTGTTGGCTGCACGAGGTATCAAGAGTTAGTTTAGGATAAGGCTGTTGTGCCCAGAATGGGCTTGCAACTGATGCGCTGGCACTAACATGATAATATCAATTATATTGGGGGCTGGTATGAACATTCTTTTTATAATGTATGATCAATTGCGGTTTGATTATCTGAGTTGTGCAGGGCACCCACATCTTGATACTCCAAATTTTGATCGTATTGCAGCAAAAGGCGTTCGGTTTACTCAAACCTATGTGCAATCTCCAATCTGTGGTGCTAGCAGGATGTGCTACTACACTGGTCGTTATGCCAGCAGCCATGGGGCACAGTGGAATGGCTTTCCGTTACGCGTGGGCGAGCAAACTATTGGTGATCATCTGCGCAAGTTGGGTATGAATTCTTGGATCATTGGAAAGACCCATATGAAGGTCGATGCTGAAGGTATGTCGCGGCTTGGGTTGGCGGCAGATAGCGTTATTGGTGCGCGCCAGGCGGAATGTGGCTTTGATAATTGGGTGCGTGATGATGGACTTTGGGGCTATGGCCCTGATGGGTATTACGACCAAAATCGTAGTCCTTATAATGAGTATCTGAAATCAAAAGGATATGATGGTGAAAACCCTTGGTCTGATTACGCTAACGCAGGCATTAGTGATGATAAAATTGCTTCGGGCTGGATGTTTCGTAATGCTGATAAGCCCGCCAATATTCGTGAGCAAGATAGCGAAACCCCCTGGCTGACAGGTCAAGCCATCGACTTTATAGATCAGGTGGATGGCCCGTGGATGGCCCATGTTAGCTTTATTAAGCCGCATTGGCCCTATATTGTTCCAGCGCCCTATCACAACATGTTCGGCCCCAAAGATGTGCCTGCAGCCCAGCGCCACGAGGTCGAGCGGGAGGATCCACACCCAGTTTATGGTGCATATATGGGCAATAAAGTTGCATCTGCATTTCAACGCAAAGACGTCCGCGATAAGGTCATTCCAGCTTATATGGGGTTGATCAAGCAATGTGATGATCAACTTGGGCGTCTATTAGACCATCTTGAGGCCACAGGTCGTATGCAAGACACGATGATAGTACTGACATCTGATCATGGCGACTATCTAGGTGATCACTGGCTTGGAGAAAAAGACTTGTTTCATGAGGCTTCGGTCAAGGTGCCGCTGATTGTCTATGATCCACGCCCAGAGGCTGATGTGACGCGTGGGGTGACTTGCGATGCTTTGGTAGAAAGCATCGATCTGGCAGCTACTTTTGTTGAAGTGGCTGGAGGTTCGGTACCGGATCACATTCTTGAAGGTAAATCTCTGATGCCCTGGCTGCGTGGAGAGACGCCGGCTTGGCGTGATTATGTGATCTCTGAGTATGATTACTCCGCGACACCACAGGCTGTGAAGCTTGGTGTTAAACCACGAGATGCTCGGTTATTTATGGTATTTGATGGCCGCTATAAGCTGATGCATGCAGAGGGTGGCATGCGGCCGATGCTCTTTGATTTACAGCAGGACCCTGAGGAGTTTTATGATCTAGCAAAGGGATCTAATCATAATAAAATCATCGATCAGCTGTACCTCCATTTGCGAAACTGGGGGCTTAGGATGTCACAACGCGTGACCAAATCGGAGAGTGAAATTATTGCTATGCGTGGACAGTCTCTACGGCGGGGTATCTTGCCGTTTATGGTAGATGGCAGCGAAGTGCCGGAAGAACTTACCGTAAAGTACCGCGGTTCAATCCGGCAGGATCACACCAAAGACTAGATTTTTGTGACTTAAGGGTTCTCTGGATGCATTAGTCACCTGTAAAATTTGGTAGACGTTTTTCATTGAAGGCCAAAACGCCCTCGCGGCGATCTTGTGTTGGTATGGTGCGGTTGTAGGCTTCAATTTCGAAGGATAACCCATCGTTTAGTCCCATACTTGGCCCTTTTGATATTGCCTGCTTCGCTTGACGTACGGCTAAGGGAGCATTGGCGGCAATAGCTTGTGCGGTTACTATGGCTTTGGGTAGAAGGTCCTTCAGTGGATAGACTGCGTTAGCTAGGCCCCACTTCAGTGCCTGCTGGGCGGTGAATACTTGCCCAGTTAAGATTAGCTCTTTGGCCCGACGTTCGCCTATCGCACGCGGTAAGGTCTGCGTACCGCCCGCCCCAGGTATAATACCAATTTTTACCTCAGTCTGCGCAAATTTTGCACCTTCGGCAACATAGGTAAAATCTACTGCAGCGGCCAATTCGCAACCGCCGCCATAGGCCGCACCATTGATGGCCCCAATAATTGGAATGGGGCAGTTGATAACAGCACGGGCCATGCGTTCATAGATTAAATGCTGCTTGCTCCAAGCGGCATTGCTCATGCCGTTACGTTCTTTGAGATCACCCCCAGCGCAAAAGGCGCGGCTGCCTGATCCGGTGAGGATGATGGCGCGTATATTACTTGGATCCATGGCTGCTGCTTCAAAGGCCGAAACTAAATCCAAAGCCATTTGCGTGTTGAAGGCATTCGCGGCTTCTGGGCGGTTGAGTGTAATTTGCATAATATGCGTGCCTGGTAGGCTTATGAGCAGTGTTTTGTAGGTTATCATATCATGTCTCATTTTGTGATGGAGTCTTTTACTAATGCATCAATGGTGGCTTCGAAATCATACTGCGGCTGCCATCCCCAATCTTGTCGTGCAGCGCTGTCGTCAAGCATATCAGGCCAGCGTCGGATCAATTCATCCGTTGGGCTATTTTTGGTGAAGCTACAGGTGAAATTTGGATACCGGTGCTGGATTGCAGCTGCGAGATCTTTGGCGGTAAACATATAGCTGTGCAGATTATAGATGTGTTGGTGCAGGGAAGTGAGATTTGCTGTGCAAATCTCAACTATGCTGCGGGTGACATCATTGAGGTAAAGTGTCGACATGCCAGTATTTTCAGCCACAGGGAAAACAAAGTCTTTTCCCTGTGCTGCGGCGATGATGGCATGGCTGGGGTAGGCAGTCATTGCTCCTGAGGGTGCAAAGGGAGACAAAACCATTGGAAAGCGCAGGCAGCGGAAATCAAAACGCTGCCTTAGTTTCAAATACACCCCCATTCGTTCCACTGCGACTTTAGTGGCGCCATAGATGTTTTCAGGCCATTGCGGCGTATCCAGTGCTACTGGGCTGTCCAGATCTGGACCATAGGTGGCAGTGGTGCTAGCAAAGAAAAATGGGCCTGTTTGGTGCTTCAGACACATACGCATAAACTGGATGGAACTGGAGGCGTTTACCTCCCATGCCATTTCTGCGTTGGCCTCAGAGCTGCCCGACAGCATAGAGGCCAGGTGAATTACAACATTGGGCTTATGAGTTTGTATAGTGTGTTCCAATAAGTTTTGGTCGCGGATATCGCCCAAAACCACAGCATGGCGATGATTGGAATGCACGCCTTCTGTCCCGGGTAAGTCGAAGCTCACAACTTTAGTACCGACATTCTCAAAATGTTGGGCCACTAACCGGCCAAGATTGCCATTTCCGCCCGTAACTAAAGCTGTTTCAAACATTGCTACCTCCTAAATTATTTCTTTTGTATCATGCGGGGAAAGGGGTGTAATAGGCAAGTTTGAAACAAAAAATATCTTTGATACCGAAATGATGCTGAGTAATGCCTGTGTTAGAATAGAACCAAGAGGGGCTAAAGTTAGATTTATGCCAAGAGCCCTAATCATCAAAGTAGGCGAGAACTTTAGGTACTGATATGGGTTGGATTTTGGATATTCAGCTAATCCTAATATTTCCAACTTTCCAGTCAGCTAAATTATTTTGTGTGTTGTTTGTTAGCTGTGAGGAAGAAAATTTGGGATTTTTTATGCTTGAAGTTAAAACTACTTTGGGTGTGATTGACAGTTTTATCATTATTTGTGATCACAAGATATATTATTAAAGTTTTGTGATCACAAATGTATAGGGTTATAATTGAACCATTCTGGCTGATCGAATTATCTTAAGTTTAGTGCGATGCGAAATGCCATAGCAGTATTCCTCTAGGCGATAGGTATGTCTAACTTGTCAAAATCGTTGGCGTTATGACGCTCTTCCAGCTTCTGCGACTCTAGCCCATGTGTTTTGTTAACCATGCGTCCTCTTTGGAAGGCGGGGCGCGCATAAATCGTATCTGCCCAACGGACCACATTCTTATAGCTTGAAACATCCAGAAAATCAGCAGCGTTATAAAGCAGGCCTTTAACTAAAGCTCCATACCACGGAGCGGTTGCTATATCTGCGATGGAATAGTGATCACCGGCCAGAAACTGTCGCTCGGCAAGATTGCGATCTAGCACATCCAACTGGCGCTTTGCCTCCATCGAGAAGCGACTAATGGCATACTCAAATTTTTCTGGTGCATATGCGTAGAAATGACCAAAGCCACCTCCTAAATATGGCGCTGATCCGTGTAGCCAAAATAACCAGTTCATTGTCTCAGTGCGCCCAATTATATCTTTTGGTAAAAAGACCCCAAACTTTTCGGCCAGATAAAGCAAAATTGCACCGCTCTCAAAAACATTGACCCCTGATTGGGTATCAATGAGGGCTGGGATTTTAGAATTTGGATTCAGCCCTACAAAGCCGCTTCCAAATTGAGTGCCATCCCCAATCTTGATCATCCAAGCGTCATATTCAGCATCTGAGTGTCCTAAGGCAAGCAGTTCCTCCAGCATCACTGTCACTTTTACGCCGTTTGGAGTGCCCTGAGAGTAAAGCTGCAGCGGATGTCTGCCTTTGGGAAGTTCTTTGTCATGGGTTGCACCGGCAATTGGACGATTGATGCTGGCGAAGTGGCCGCCGCTTTCGGCATCCCAAGTCCACACTTTAGGGGGTGTATAAGGCATTGGTTTCTCCATAAATAAGCCTTTCATATTAAAATTCCGGCTTTGAAATTAGAATAAGCCAATGCTGTAAGTCGAGCAAAGGCTATTAATTCTCCGAATTTTCTATCTATTAAAAGATCTCAAGTCACCAATGCCCTACTTTGAAATTCAGGCTTAGACCAAGATTTAGTTTCCAAAATATCCTTCAAAATCATAACTGCCCGTTCAATATCATCGAGGTTAATAAACAAGGGTGTGATACCAAACCGCATGATATTTGGGGACCTAAAGTCGCCAATTACACCGTTTGCAATCAGGGCTTGCATACATTCATAGCCATGTTCAAATTCAAAAGCCACATGGCTGCCGCGTTGATTGGGGTCACGGGGGCTGGCTAATGTGAGGCTGGGGCAACTGGCTTGAACTGCATAAATAAATGCCTCTGATAATTCAATTGACGTAGATCGAACATCCTCCATATCTACTTCATCCCAGACACTGAGAGCGGCATCCAAAAGCGAGAAGGCGGCTATCGACGGCGTGCCGACTCGCATACGATCGATTTTTCCAGGCATTGGCCTAAAATCTAGATCAAAGGCAAACGGTGCCTCATGTCCCAACCAACCGGACAGGGCTGGTTGCACTGTATCTAGCAGGCGGGGAGCGACATAAATAAAGGCTGGTGCGCCCGGACCCGCATTGAGGAATTTATAAGTACAGCCCACTGCAAAGTCAGCATCGGTACCTGCCAGATCCACGGGCAGAGCGCCAATTGAGTGAGCCAAGTCCCAAACTACAGTTGCACCGACGCTATGCGCTTTGGCGATAATTGCCTGCATGTCATGCTTGCGGCCGGTGCGGTAGTCGACCTCGGTGACCATCACGGTTGCAACCTCATCGGTGATTTGCTCTAAAACATCTTCAGGTGCTGGTGTGCGCAGCGTATAGCCTACGTCGCGCAGTTTCATCAAACCCTCAACCATATAAAGATCTGTTGGAAAATTTCCTCTGTCAGACAGGATAATTCGGCGTTCTGGAGCCATAAAAAGGGATGCAGCCACCGCCTGAAAAACTTTAATAGACAGTGTATCGCCCACTACTGTAGTCCCGTGTGCTGCTCCGATTAAACTCCCAACGCGATCCCCCAGTGTGTTGCTCTGCATAAACCAGTTTTTTGTATTCCAGCCACGAATCAATTCGGTACGCCATTCATCGAGTAAAAAGGAATTCATCGCGGCGGGCGCTGCCTTGGGCATGGGACCGAGTGAATTGCCATTGAGGTAAATCATACCCGTAGGGATATCAAACATTTGGCGTGTTTTTGTGAAATCAGTCATAGTGATACACCTTTAGAGATAATAAGTTTCAAATATCACAAGTGTGATTACTGTCTGTGCCAGAATTCAATCAATAGGGCAAACCAACATAATTTTCAGACATGGCTTTTTGTGCTGCCTGATTACTTCGCAGAAAATCTAATTCAGCCACCTGCATTTTGAAATCAAAATCGTTTTGTTCTGGATAGCGGTGCATCAAAGAGGAGAACCACCAGCTGAAGCGCTCAGCTTTCCACACCCGCGCCAGGGCGACATCTGAATAGTTGTCGATGCCAGAGGTAACGCCTGTCTCATAGAAGAGCCGCAGACCATTATAGAGATAGTTCACATCTGATGCAGCGGTGTTGAGGCCTTTGGCGCCAGTGGGTGGCACTATATGAGCGGCATCCCCACATAAAAAGAGCCGACCCCAACGCATTGGCTCACTGACAAAGGAGCGAAGTGGCGCAATACTTTTCTCAATTGAGGGCCCGGTCACCAATTTGGTGGCCACTTTGGACGGAAGGCGATGTTTCAATTCGGCCCAGAAGGCGTCATCACTCCAATTTTCAATCCGGTCGGAGAGATCACATTGGATGTAGTAACGGCTCAAGTTTTCATTTCGCATCGAACAAAGAGCAAAGCCACGTTCAGAATTTGCGTAGATAAGTTCATGACTCACCGGCGGAGTTTCTGACAAAATTCCCAACCAGCCAAAGGGGTAAACCTTTTCATACTCCTTGCGCACATCGTCTGGAATGGTTTTGCGACTGACACCATGAAATCCATCGCAACCGGCGACGAAATCACAATCGATTCGTTGGGAGCCGCCTGCTTGGGTATAGGTCACAAATGGTGCATCGCTTTTCGCATTATGAATTTCAACGTTTTCCACGTTAAACTCAATCTTGCCGCCCGCTTTCTCGCGCGCTTCATAAAGGTCACGGGTCACCTCTGTCTGACCATAGACCATAACAGAGTTCCCAGTATGGTGTTTGAAATCCACTCGAAACATCTGATTACCATAAGAAATCAATGTACCATCATGGGTTAAGCCTTCACGTTCCATCCGGTCCGAAACTCCGGCTTCCTGCATCAGGCTCAACAGGCCACGTTCCAAGACGCCAGCTCGTATACGGCCCAGCACATAGTCTTTGGTTTTCCGCTCCAACACTACACTTTCGATTCCCCGCACGTGTAGCAGTTGTGACAAGAGTAGGCCCGAGGGCCCACCGCCAATAATCACAACCTGAGTTGAAGCCTTATTCATGATTTATTCCTACGTTATGCAAATGGATGCTAGATTGGTGCTGCACTTTACAGTGTGCGATAGCATCTTTGAGATCAACCCCGCTCAGTACATAGGCTATTTTTGTATTCCGCCATTGCTACAAAGCAGAAATTTATTAGTAAAAGTCTAAAATCTATTTTTACGATTTTTTCAGGTGTGGGTATGGTATCGTAAGGTTGGACTTCTAAGGGGCTGGGTATGATTGTTGTTGGTGGGGATAATTTGATCGACTTGATCGAAAGCGCGCGAGATGATGGCACTGTGTCTTTTGTCGGCGCTCGGGGTGGGTCTGGCTATAACACCGCCCGTGCGGTAGCTCGACAAAATCAAGCTGTGGGCTTCATCACGCCGATAGCAATGGATAACTTGGGGCATTTTCTGGCGGATAAGATGATTTCTGATGGGGTAAATCTACTCTCTCCACGCTCGCCAAAGCCGTCATCTTTAGCTGTTGTAACCCTGACGGCTGGCCAGGCTAACTATCAATTTTATCGCGATGATACGGCTGAACGGCAAGTGGATCTTCCATTATTACAAGCTAATTTTCCAGCTCACGGTTACGCGTTTCACCTTACGTCTCTGGCAATTATTTCTGGTGCCGATGCGGATGCCTGGGTCGAATTTTTCGTCCAAAAACATACTGAAGGCATTGTGACCACTCTAGATCCAAATGTGCGCCCAATCCTAATTTCTGATCGTGAGGTCTATCTTGAGCGCCTTTGGCGTTTAATGGCCAATGTTGATATTCTAAAACTAAGTGACGAAGATCTAGAATGGATTTTCCTTGATCTAGACTTTGACGCTGCTTGCACAGCACTTTTGGCCAAGACTAAAGCTAAGCTAACCATTGTGACTAAAGGAGCTGATGGGGCTATTGGTTATTGCAACAGCCTAAAAATTACCATTCCGGCGCATCCGGTGTCAAACTTGGTTGATACGGTTGGTGCTGGTGACACATTTATGGGTACAGTGCTGAGCTACCTCAGCTCTGA